>OKBT01000001.1_pt1 | contig 246928 bp, 230 predicted proteins | sample 1609811 | NCBI WGS metagenome assembly OKBT01 (sample SAMN04436591, study PRJEB24849) | human gut metagenome | biome: human gut; feature: NICU; material: stool | host: Homo sapiens | place: USA: Saint Louis, MO | collected 2009-11-05 | reverse complement strand
CGCACCCTTGGTAAGGGTGAGGTCCCCAGTTCGACTCTGGGTATCAGCACCACTTTTTAGGTTAAAGTTCGGCACTTGTAAAGAATTTGCCTGGCGACGAGAGCGCGGTGGTCCCACCTGACCCCATGCCGAACTCAGAAGTGAAACGCCGTAGCGCCGATGGTAGTGTGGGGTCTCCCCATGTGAGAGTAGGGAACTGCCAGGCATCAAATAAAACGAAAGGCTCAGTCGAAAGACTGGGCCTTTTGTTTTTGTGTTTTGCGGCCAGACGCGCCGCCATCTTCCCTGGTGGCGCTGCGCTTACCGGGGCTACAGACCCGTAGCCCGGGAAAGGCGCATCGCGCCGCCCCCGGGAAAATGACCATATCAATATAAATGAAAGGCCCAGTCGTGAGACTGGGCCTTTTGTCTTTCTGGCGGCTAAGCCAAAGGGAACGCATCCCGGCTGTAGCGTTTGTGGAGAGGTATCACTAACGCGTAAGCGCCACGATTCCTAACGTGAGACCGGCAACCGCTGCGGCCCCACCGGCGATTGCGCCAGCGGTTTCCCAGTTATCCTGAGTTGTGCCTTTTACACAGGTATTGGTATGCACCAGTCGGCCCTGCGAGTCATAGACCGGCACGCACGGGGAATCATGGGCACAGCCAGCAAGCAACGTTGCTAACAATGTCACTAATATTAATTTTTTCATGGTATTACCTCTAAATAACCGTTTGCAGTCAACGATGTCAACACATAACGGAATAGCTTATTTTACCACCGCAATGACCCAGGTCCGGAAGGGGAAATAATCTCAAATTATGAGCAGAGTAAATATCGTGAAGAGAAATGAGAAATAATGAAGAAAATATGTAGAAAGGGATATTTCAATGCGTCAGGCGGGGATGGGAATTAATATTTCTACTAACTTGTTGTTCTGATAGAAATAAAAAAAAGGCGCCGGTTGGCGCCTTGATAATGGCAGTCGATTATTCTACGTGGCGGGTAAAGCGACGCCTTACAACCACAAAGAACACCGGCACGAAGAAGATGGCCAGCAGCGTTGCGGTAAGCATACCGCCCATCACGCCGGTACCGACAGCGTTTTGCGCGCCGCTACCAGCGCCATGGCTAATTACTAACGGCATGACCCCGAGAATAAAGGCTAATGAAGTCATTAATATAGGGCGCAGACGCATACGGGATGCTTCCAGGGTCGCCTCGATAATACCTTTGCCTTCTTTATCCATAAGGTCTTTGGCGAACTCAACAATAAGAATGGCGTTCTTCGCAGATAAACCAATAGTTGTTAACAGGCCAACCTGGAAATAAACGTCATTATTCAATCCTCTAACTGAGGCTGCTAATAATGCGCCGATAACTCCTAATGGCACAACCAGCATAACGGAGAATGGAATAGACCAGCTTTCATAGAGTGCTGCCAGACAGAGGAAGACGACTATCAGCGAAATAGCATATAGCGCTGGCGCCTGGTTACCTGATAAACGTTCCTGATAAGACAAGCCCGTCCAGTCATAACCGATACCTGCTGGCAGTTTACTGGCCAGTTGCTCCATCAAGGCCATGGCTTCCCCGGTACTCTTACCCGGAGCCGCTTCGCCGAGGATTTCCATCGAAGGCAGGCCGTTGTAACGTTCGAGACGCGGAGAACCATATACCCAACGTGAAGTAACAAATGCCGAGAACGGCACCATTTCACCGTTAGAGCTGCGGACATACATGTTATTGATATCACCGGGTAGCATACGGAAACTGGCATCGGCCTGAACATAGACTTTCTTCACGCGGCCGCGGTCAATAAAGTCATTCACATAATAGCCGCCCAGTGCAGCTGATATCGTTTCGTTAATGTCGGATAACGAGACGCCCAGCGCCTGCGCTTTCTCTTGATCGACGTCGAGTTTAAACTGCGGTGTATCTTCAAGGCCATTAGGGCGAACGCGTACCAGCTGTTCCGGATGCTGTTTTACCATCCCCAGAAGCTGGTTTCGTGCCTGAGTTAGCTGTGTGTGTCCTAAGCCACCCTGGTCAATCAGCTCAAAGTCGAAACCGGTCGCGGTACCTAACTCGATGATGGCCGGCATGTTGAACGGGAAGACCATTGCATCTTTAATCTGGCTAAATGCGGCGGTGGCACGCTTAATAATGGCTTCAACGCCGTTTTCCGAACCGCTGCGCTCTTCCCATGGTTTCAGACTGACAAACGCCATACCGGAGTTTTGTCCTTGTCCGCTGAAGCTAAAGCCGTTAACGGTGAACACGCTCTCAACATTAGCTTTCTCTTTCTGTAGATAGTAGTCGCTGACGGAGTCGAGCACCTTTTGCGTACGCTCTTGCGTAGCGCCAGCAGGTAACTGAACCATGGTCAGGAACACGCCCTGGTCTTCATCAGGCAGGAAGGATGTAGGCAAGCGGACAAACAGCATTGCCATGCCGATAACGATCAGCAGATAGATAACCAGGTAGCGCCCGGTGCCGCGCAGGATCCCGCTTACGCTGTTGGTGTAGTGGTTAACGCTTTGGTCGAACCTGGCATTAAACCAGCCGAAGAACCCCTTTTTGCCATGATGGTCTGCGGATGCTGGCTTTAACATGGTTGCGCATAGCGCCGGGGTCAGTACCAGCGCGACCAGTACAGACAGCGCCATCGCGGAAACGATAGTGATGGAGAACTGACGATAAATCGCCCCGGTCGAGCCGCCAAAGAAGGCCATCGGGACGAATACCGCCGAGAGCACCATGGCGATACCAACCAGCGCCCCCTGAATCTGCTCCATTGATTTCTCTGTGGCTTCAACGGGGGAAAGCTTGTCCTCGACCATGACGCGCTCAACGTTCTCTACCACCACGATGGCATCGTCGACCAGTAGCCCTATCGCCAGCACCATGCCAAACATGGTTAGCGTGTTGATGGAGTAGCCGAACATCGCCAGCACCGCAAAGGTACCCAGCAAGACGACCGGCACAGCGATCGTCGGGATAAGCGTTGCGCGAATGTTCTGCAGGAACAGATACATCACGAGGAAGACGAGGATAATGGCTTCAAACAGCGTTTTGACCACTTCGTGAATGGAGATTTTAACGAACGGCGTGGTGTCGTAGGGATAAACAACTTTCATCCCTTGCGGGAAGAAGGGCTGCAGCTCGGCAAGTTTCGCTTTGATCGCCGTAGCGGTATCTAACGCATTGGCGCCGGTCACCAGCTTGATCCCCAAACCAGAGGCGGGTTTGCCATTAATGCGCGCGACAACGTTATAGTTCTCGCCGCCCAGTTCAATGCGCGCGACATCCTTCAGGCGAACCACGGAACCATCGGCGTTAACCCGCAGCGTGACTTTACCGAATTCCTCAGGATCTTTCAGGCGAGTCTGAGCAATGATCGAGGCATTAAGCTGTTGACCTTTAACCGATGGTGTACCGCCAAGCTGTCCGGCGGCGATCTGATCGTTTTGCACCTTCAACTGGTTGATAACATCAACCGGCGTGAGGTTATATTTATTCAGTAGGTTGCCGTCGAGCCAGATACGCATGGCATATTGCGCACCGAACAACTGTACATCGCCCACGCCGTTAAGGCGGCTGATAGGGTCTTTGATGTTGGAGGCAACGTAGTCGGAAATATCATCCTGGGTAGTGCTTGGATTATCAGAGATAAATCCGGCAACCAGCAGGAAGCTGCTACTGGATTTCTCAACGCTAATACCTTGCTGCTGTACTTCCTGTGGCAGCAGCGGCGTCGCCAGTTGCAGTTTGTTCTGCACCTGCACCTGGGCGATATCCGGATCGGTGCCGGATTGAAAAGTGAGCGTGATGGTGACGCTACCGGATGAATCACTGGTAGAGGACATGTACATCAGATTATCGATACCATTCATGTTCTGTTCGATAACCTGAGTGACGGTGTCCTGCACGGTTTGCGCATCTGCACCCGGGTAGGTTGCCGAGATGGCTACCGCGGGCGGCGCAATCGTGGGATATTGCGCGATAGGAAGCTGCATGATGGCGAGGCCGCCGGCAATCATCATGATGATCGCCAGCACCCATGCAAACACCGGTCGATGAATGAAGAACTTAGACATAGCGATTCATACCTTATTGTGCGGCGGAGGCAGCGGTATCTTCCGTCGCCTTCACGGTGACGCCTGGGCGAACCTTCTGTAGCCCACTAACGATGACTTTGTCGCCGTTTTGCAGGCCGCTGGTGATTAACCATTTATCGCCTATCGCCTGGGCGGCGGTGACTTCACGGTTTTCCACCTGGTTCTGCGCATTAACGATTAACACAGTGGCATCGCCACGCGGCGTGCGGGTAACCCCCTGCTGCGGTACCAGAATCGCCTGCGGATTGACGCCTTCATCGATACGGGCGCGGACAAACATGCCCGGCAGAAGAGTGTGTTGCGGATTAGGGAATACCGCGCGCAGCGTGATGGATCCGGTGCTTTCATCGACGGTCACGTCAGAAAATTGCAGCGATCCCTTCAGGGAATAGGGTTGGCCATTTTCCATAATCAGCTGCACGCTTTTACTGTCATCACCGCGCTGCAGGCTTTCCTGTTTCAGGCGCATAAAATCGTTGCTGGATTCGGTTACGTCGACATAGATCGGATCGAGTTGCTGCACCGTCGCCATGGCGTCCGCCTGGCCGTTGGTCACCAGTGCGCCTTCGGTTACGCTGGATTTACCAATCCGCCCGTCGATGGGCGAGGTCACCTTGGTGTAAGCCAGATTGATACGGGCGTTTTCGACCGCGGCCTTAGCCGCCACGACATCGGCATCGGCCTGACGCGCGGTAGCGACGGCCTGATCGTATTCCTGCTGACTGATGTACTGCGTCCCAAGCAGAGGAACATAACGTTTCACCGTCAGATGGGCGATAGCCGCTGCGGCTTCGGCTTTTGCCTCGTCGCCTTTGGCGCTGTTCCAGGCCGCCTGGTAAGTAGCTGGGTCGATTTGATAGAGCGATTCACCGGCCTTGATATCGCTGCCTTCGACAAAGTTGCGTTTCAGGATAATACCGCTGACCTGAGGGCGAACTTCAGCGACACGGAAGGCCGACGTTCGCCCTGGGAGTTCAGTGGTGACGGAAAGCGGTTCGCTGTGCACTACATGTACGCTAACCTGCGGCGCCTGCGGTTGTGCCTGCTGGTTGCCTGAATTATCGCAACCGGTAAGCAACACGGCGGAGATAATTAGGCTGGATAAAAGAGAAACTCTGGCATGACTCGTCATTGCTGTTCCTTATAGATTACGGGCCGGATAGGGCGGCGAATCTGCGAAGAAATAATGAATATTAAAGCGGTTCGTTATCCTACAAATAAACATCGGTGGATGTAAGGGATAGTTATTTTTGAGCAATAAACAAGGCACGTAAAAACAAAAAAAAGGAGGTTGATTTCGTTGCGTCTTCTTTAATATTTATTTTGTGAATGTATTCTTATTTTATATTTATCGCATGTATTAAATTCTCGTGTAATTAAATGTCAGTATCTGCATTTTTGCTAAATAATATTTTTTATGGAATGCTAAATTGGCTGGTGTATCAGTCAATTCTGTATTCACCGTTAGGTAGCGAGTGGGAAAAGGTTATGGCCAGAAAAACCAAAGAGGACGCCTTAAGAACGCGTCAACTCCTGATTGAGTCCGCCATTCAGCAGTTCGCGCAGCGCGGCGTTACCAATACCACGCTGACCGATATCGCTGACGCCGCGGGCGTCACGCGTGGAGCGGTGTACTGGCATTTTTCCAGCAAGGCGGAGTTATTTAATGAGATGTGGCAGCAGCAGCCGCCGCTCAGAGAGCTACTGCCCCATCAACAGTGGGAGCTGGATAACAAAAATCCGTTAACTGGGTTACGTAAAAAATTTATTACCGGATTACAATATATCGCTGAGAATTCCCGACAGCAGGCACTGCTACAAATTCTTTATCATAAATGCGAGTTTACTAGTGACATGCTGCCGGAAAGCGAAATCCGCAAACGAATTGGCTTCAATTACGCCATAATCCGTGACGTCCTGCAGTGTTGCGTAAGAAATAGATTATTGCCGGCGGAAACAAATATCGAAATTACGTTGATAATATTACACGGCGCTTTTACAGGAATTATCAAAAACTGGTTAATGGATCCTGAACAATTCAATCTCTATCAGCAGGCGCCCGTGCTGGTAGACAATATTATGTCGGCGTTATCGCTGCAACAACCTGACCATAGCGTGTGGCCAATGGCTGCCGTGGGGCAGTAGTTCAGTATAAAAATCAGGTATAAAAAAAGGCGCTTCCCCATGCCGAAGAGCGCCTTTTTAATTCAGCAATTTACTGATTAATATCAGTTCATGCCGTATGTTAATAACCATTGTTTATTGCCGTTCGTACTTGTTTGTTTAAGATGTTCTAATCACATGATTTAAAAGCATTTATGTCTCGTTATTGTTTGTGCTTGTTCGTCCTCGTTTGCGGGCTTACACTCTCCCGTGTATCACTCGGTGTATCACTCGTTTTATATGAACTGAGGTTTTATGGCTGGCACAAACAAACTCAGCGACAAAAAATTAAGGGCGCTCTTAGGGACTGCCAGAAGCAAAGAGGAAATGCTAGCGGATGGCGAGGGATTAAGCGTGCGGCTTTTACGTTCTGGCGCTATCAGCTGGATATTTGCTTATCGCTTGGGTGGACGTGGTTCGAAACTGGAGCGGTTAACGTTGGGTAGCTACCCGGATATGTCGCTGAAGATGGCCAGAGAAAAGCGCGAGGAGTGCCGATCATGGTTGGCTGAAGGGAAAAACCCTAAATTCCAGCTTGATATTAAGACGGAGGAAATACTCCGGCCTGTTACCGTTCGCGATGCAATGACGTACTGGTTTAATGAATATGCCATTCATCACCGGGTTAACTGGGAAAGGCATCAGGCACAGGTAGAAAAACATATTTACCCGTATATAGGCGATCTGCCTCTCTCCCTGTGTGAAACCCGTCATTGGCTCGAATGCTTTGATCGTGCGAAACGTGAAACCCCCTACGCAGCCGGCTACGTTTTCCAGATGTGTAAACAGGCCCTCAAATTCTGCCGTGTGCGGCGCTATGCCATTAGCAACGCTCTCGACGACCTGACTATTCAGGACGTAGGCAAAAAGCAGGAGAAGGGCGACAGGGTGCACGATATGGGAGAGCTTTCCCAAATCTGGCTATCAACGACCGGGAAACTGTATAAGCCGTATTACGCCTCGCTGCTGCGGTTGCTGGTGGTGTTTGGCTGCCGTTCTCAGGAGATCAGGCTATCCACCTGGAAAGAGTGGGATTTGAAAGGCTGGATCTGGATAGTACCGAAGGAACACAGCAAAGGCGGTGAAAAAATTATTCGGCCGATCCCGGAAGCCATCCGGCCGTTTGTCGAGGAGCTATACAAAGAGCATTCCCATTCCGGGCTATTGCTCGGCGAGGTCAAAAAGCCAGAAGCCGTCAGCCAGTGGGGCAGGGGAATTTATAAAAGGCTGGGCCAAGCTGAACCATGGACGCTACACGATTTACGCCGAACCTTTGCAACCACGCTTAACGATATGGGAATTGCTCCGCATGTTGTCGAACAGCTGCTGGGTCATGTGCTGGGTGGTGTAATGGCAATTTACAATCGGAGCCAGTATTTACCGGAAAAACTGGACGCGTTAAATAAATGGATGGAGCGCCTCGCACTTATTTCTGGTGAACATTCCAATGTTACTATTTTGAAGGTGGCAAAATGAAATTACCCGAGCGCATGTATTATCCCCTACCTGAAGCTGCTGAAAAGCTAGGTTGTAAGGTGAGTGATATATATCATTTTGCATATATCGGCGTTGTTGATATTTCTGTTTTTATTCCGTCATATAAAAATGACAACCTATTAATCATTCTCCCATCTGGATTAATAAATGAAGTTGATAATGATTTCGGCGGGGTTTTAGGGGATGATAAGTGGAGCATTTTTGGTATCGAGTTCAGACAAGAAGGCGCAATGTCGGGTTATTACGCAAAGTCAATAAGCGGTTTCTTTTACGTCTGGAGGGATTTCTTTGCGCTGGCTGAATTTAACCGTGGTGTTGACTTGATAAAAGTTCCTAGCCTAACAACTAAGCCTGAAGCTGAGGGCGGAGAAGTTGAGATAGCAAGTATGCAGGGAGGGATTGAACTGGACTCCCGTTATCTGTGTATTATGGCTAGCGATTTGGAAAAAATAAAGGAAGTTGGATCTTTACCGATTAAAAAAATAGACAGTCCAAAAACTATTGCTAAGAAAGGTGAGCTTATTTCAGCTTTGATAAAGATGAATCCTGAGTTATCGGATATTGATTTAGATAACACACCTGTGTCAAAGGTAATTATGATTATAGAGACTGCTGCCGCATCTAAAGGTGTTGAGTTGCCACCTACTGATAAAAACACCTGGGCTAAGTATCTTGGCAGGAAGTGAATTCACTGAGAAGCAAGTGATATCCCCGGATCCTCAATAACCTCTCTCCAAAATGCTCCTGAACAATAATGAACAGGAGCGTTTATCAATGAACCAAACAAACCAGCTTGCCGAGCGAGTGATCCGCGAAGCTGAATGTCGCCAGTTAACCGGTATTTGCCGCACTACCCGCTACATGATGGAAAAGGAAGGTAAGTTTCCTGCTAGGCGTAAACTGGGCGGCCGCGCAGTTGGCTGGCTTCTTTCTGAAGTTTCTGAGTGGCAGCAAAGCCGCTGCAAAGCAGCTTAAGGGGCGGGATATGGCACATAAAACAAAGGCGGCCATGCCGGGCCGCCAATGCAATAACACTAAACATATTCAGGATACCAGGCTTGCTGCTGGTGGTCAAAGCTTAGGCGCTCCTGAGATTACAGGAACTGCGCCATTGGCGCGGTTAGGGGGGACGCCGGTAGTTGGAACAACCCCCTTTGGGTCAACGAACTTTTCCGTATTCCAGCAGGGTACGGCGATGGCGTATACCCCATTCCATTATTTATTACAGCTTTTCATCAGATCACCTGGATTTTTTGAACAGTCTGGAATTAATAGAGAGTCAAAAATCCCCAGTTTGTATAACAATAACAACAGCAAGATCCCGATAATAATCCGTCCAACAGTTGTGTTCAGTAATTCTCTCATGAATAGCTGTCCCTTATTGTTTGTTCAGTCCTTTGACTCGACACCGCGTTGTTGTAACTCTTTTCTAACTATTCGTTTAAGCCAGGCTGAAAGGGTGGCGTCTCCATCTTCGTGCATAGCTGCGAGCATTGCTTCTTCAAGTGCTGGCTCTACACGAAAAGCGATCTGTTTATTGCCTTTTGGCATCTTTATGTTTGACATGTGTCTTACACTCAGCGTAATCTTCGTTGTGTTACGAAATGTACATCATGTGTCTGACACTTGTAAAGCGCGAAGCCCGGCAGTGTTACCAGCACTAACCGGGCCTCTGACCAAACCGTTAATCGAGGTAACAGTTATGGCTGATCAACAGCATACCCAAACTCACCCAAAATTTACATGGCTCTTTCTGGCAACCCCTAAGAGCCATCCAGACTGTTCGCCGGTAGTTCTGCGTTTTGATACTGATACTGAGGAGAATGCCCGCGCCGCTTTCCCCGGCTGGGAAATGGTATTCGCCGCCAAAATTCGGGCAGAAGCACCATGCCGGGTTGCGTTCTTTGATTACAACACCCGCCGCGGTTGGGCTTTTGATAGCGCCTCAGACAGAGAGGTAGTTGGCCATGATTAATACATACCGCACTAAAAGCGATCTTCTGACATTGGCTCAAGAGATCGCCGCGCTTCTGTCATGTGCTTCTTATTTGGCAACGATCAGAGGGGATGAAGAGCGTATCCATGTAATGAGTTTAACTGGTCTTGCTTATCGGCTTGCTGATGAACTGGCAAGTGAGCTGGATATCTCGGATCTCGACCAGATTAAGTCTTGCAAGGATGGCGGCCAATGATCAGCAACGTGAAATTTAATGAGCTGGCTGGTCGCGTTGAACAGCTGGTGGGCAAGGTGGAAGAACTGGAAAACCGTATCAAGGCGCTGGCAGATAGTCAGGGTGGCGAGATACCTCCGGGCATGTCTCCGGTTTCCACGCTGGCGGCCGAGTTCGGCATAAGCACTAAGAAAGCCGAGGAACTGGCGAAAAACTCCGGCGTGTTGCTGGTTAAGCATAAAGGCGGCGGCTATCTGGCCCATGATGATAAATTCAGGGAGGCGGCGCGGCTGGTGCTGCGTAAGGCAACCCGGCGTCGCGGTTCTGCCTACTGGTTCCATCCGTTGATCGGCAAATTCCAGATGAGCGGAGGGATCCCGAAATGACAGATGCAGTGATGACGGTCGAAACGGTATCTGATGCCCTGTTTACCTGCGTATACCGCTGGGCGCATGGGAAGCCTATGAAAGCCAGTGAGGTTGCCGAAGCTATCCACGAGCACAAGGAACCAATGACTCGCTACGGTGCTTTGGCTTCCCGGTTAGGCCAACTGCAGTCCATGACCTATGAGAAATTATGCGAGGCAGGTTTTCTGGATACCGATCACGATCGGGAGATTCTAGTTCGGCGCCTGGTTGTATCCGAGATTATTGGAGAAGAAGAACTTAACGACTGGCTGCGCGATATTGAACGGATCCAACGTCTGTTTTCTGGGAACAGTAAACAGGAGAAGAAAACGCGCCTACCGTTATCGTGGGGATCAGACGGATTTGATGTGCGTCAGGACTTTATTATCAAGCATTACCTGCCGTCACAGTCTCTATGCGCCATATACGGCCCCAGTGGCTCATACAAAAGCTTTCTGGCTATTTCGTGGGCTTGTCACATTGCCGCGGGTAAAACGTGGGGTGGTAATAACGTTGCGCGTGGCGCGGTATTGTATGTCGTTGGTGAAGGTGGTGTAGGTGTTCCGCGCCGGGTTAAAGCGTGGGAAACGGTTAACGGGCCACTACCCAAGAGCATATGTCTGATAAACCGTCCTGTTTTTCCTGTCAGGAAAGAAGAGGTAACAGAGGTTCTTGCCGCGGCGAAACAGGTTGAACATGAAACAGGTATGCCTGTGCGGCTGGTGGTGATCGATACTCTGGCCAGATGTTTTGGTGGTAATGACGAAAATGATGCGCGTGATATGGGGGCATTTATTGAAGGCTGCGACACCATCAAACAGAAAACTGGAGCTACGGTGCTGGTGGTCCATCACTCAGGCAAGGATGAGGCGAAGGGCGCGCGTGGCTCCAGTTCGTTCCGGGCGGCGCTCGATGCGGAATTCCATGTTAAACGTGAAGGTGAAGCGAGGGCGTTGATATTGTCCTGTACCAAGATGAAAGATTCAGAAGAACCAGAGCGCCATGCTTATGATCTACGGCAGGTAGACCTGTATACCGATGATGACGGCGACGAAGTGGCATCTCTGGTTGTATACGACACACCACGTGAAGCGAGGGAGATTGATCCGGCACTGGTTGGAGCACCAAAGTTAAGCAATAACCATATGGCTGTGTGGCAGGCCATACGCAGCAGAACAGCTAAAGGAGAACCAAGTACACGGGCTGTTATTCGTGATGATCTGAAAGCGGCCGGCATGGATACCAGCAAACACTTTTCCCGCTGGCTTACCAAGTTGATTGATCTTGGTATGGTCGTAAAAGATGGCGAAAATCTGTCAATTCGTTCATTGCGGGAAGTGGCGGAATAGATGGGGAGTAGGTGGGGAGTGGTGGGGGGATTTGTCTAACTCCCCACTCCCCACCGTGTATATGGGGGCGAAGTGGGGTATTTTACCGAAACCCGCACTATTACTGGCCTTAAGGCCGTTTCTATATAATGGTGGTGGGGCGGTAGTGGGGAGCCGTTTTAGTGGGGAGTTGGTGGGGGAACACATGCTTGTCGACAGTCCTAGCAAGCATGTGAGATTGATATGTTATTGTGATGCTTATTTTATGAAATCTCTTTTAAGCTTGGGGTCTAACATCTCCCCTTGGGGAATAGGAACACCTAAAGCAATTTTAATCTCTTGCATAGCATAGGCGTTTAAAATCGCTTGGTTATCAAATATACCTGCATAGCCGTTTGATAAATATATTAATTTGCTGGTTGCTTCGTTAACATTTTTGATTGTAGGCAGACCAAAAATAAAGGCAAAATATTTGTAAAAAGGAATTAGGTGGCTTGCTGAATGCAGCATTGATGAATGTTGCCTCATAATTTTGCATACCTCTACCATTTCCGTATTATCAGGGCTTTTCGGATTCGCTAGTTTATTTGCATAAAATACTAGATCGTAGATTATCTTTGATCTTTCTTTTTTGAAATCATTTATCGGTTCAATTATTAGTTTTACAACTATTTGACCAATAACAAAAACTAAAACACCAGATAAAACTGTTATGAATACAGACATATTTCTCTCCTAGCTATAGCATCACTCCCTATTTTGTATAAAGCATATCCCACTCTATCTTTGAATGGTACTTAGATCATGAACTAACGGCATGAAGTGGATGCTGTAATACTTCATAAAATAATTAATCTGTTTTTCTGATTAAAATCATTTTACTTACCACTTTTATTGATCAATGATTGCGCATGTACCATCAATCACGATAAGGGTAAGAAGATGGAAGAACGGAACAATAAGCAGCACGATAAAGGCGGTACGGTTCATATCGATGCTGAAACCATGAGGAAAATCGAAGAGTACCAGGCATTCATCCGCAAGAATCACCCAGAAATGCCCGTTCCCACTAAAGGCCAGATTGTGCGTAGCAGCGTGAACTACTGGCATAACCAGACGCTGGGGGCCTGGGTATGAAATCCTGGTACACCATCAAAGCAGCCAGCGATGCCACCAGCGCCAATATCAGTATTTACGAGGAGATCGGCGGCTGGGGTATCACTGCTCAGCAGTTCTCTGAAGACCTGAAAGCCCTGGGCGATATTTCCCATATCAGCCTTCACATCCACTCACCCGGCGGTGACGTGTTCGACGGCATCGCTATCTACAACCTTCTGAATAAACATCCTGCAAAAGTCACAGTGCATATCGATGGCCTGGCTGCCTCTATGGCCTCAGTCATTGCGATGGCCGGTGACCGCATCGTTATGCCGGAAAACGCACTCATGATGATCCACAAGCCGTGGGGAATCTCCGGTGGTAATGCCAACGATATGCGCGACTATGCCGAGCTGCTGGATAAAGTTGAAAACGTCCTGATCCCGGCTTACGCCCGCAAAACTGGGAAGTCTGCTGAAGTGCTGGCGGCCATGCTGGAGGATGAGACCTGGATGGATGGCCGTGAATGTGTAGCGCAGGGATTCGCCGATGAGGTGTTACCGGCGGTCAGCGCAATGGCCTGTATTGAATCGAAACGAATTGAGGATTTTGAGCATATGCCAAAAGAGATTAAAGGGATGATCACCAGTCCGAAAGGCTCCACCAGTAGTGCGGTGCCGGAACAGAACCGTATCAACGGGATTAAAGACCTGTTTGCTATGTTCGGCGGTAAGCATGATTCACTGAAAATGCAGTGCCTGGAGGATGTGGACTGCACGCCGGAAAAAGCGAAAGACATGCTGCTGACTGCCTTGGGCAAGGTTGCCACCCCATCGAACAAAAGCACTGATGCACACATTTACGCTGGTAACGGCAACATCACCGGCGATGCTATCCGCCAGGGGCTTTATTCCCGCCTGGGTCACGAACGCGCCGAACGCGGGAACCCTTATGCCATGATGAGCCTGTTTGATATGGCTCAGGCATCGCTGGTGGATCGTGGCATTAGTATCAGCGGCTTTGGCAACCGCTCGCAAATTGTGAATCTGGCCTTTACGCACAGTACCAGCGACTTTTCCCATATCCTTGCTGGTGGCGCTGAGAAATCTGTACTTACAGGCTGGCAAAAAAGCGGTGAAACTTTCCAGCAGTGGACGAAAACCGGCTCGCTATCCAACTTCCATGAAGCCAAGCGCGTTGGGCTGAATGGTTTCTCTGAGCTGGATAAGGTGCCAGAGGGGGCCGAGTATAAATATGTCACCACCAGTGACAATGGCGTACCTATCGCTCTTGCGACGTATGGCAATATCTTCTCCATTACCCGCCAGGCCATCATCAATGACGATTTGAGCCAACTGACGACCGTTCCTCAGGCTATGGGCCGTGCTGCTGCGCGTACTGTAGGGAATCTGGTCTATCTGAACCTGACGGCGAACAGCAAGTTTACAGACGGTAAGCCGCTATTCCATGCCGACCATAAAAACCTCATCGCTAAAGGGATGGATACTGACGGACTTAATGAAGCCCGTAAGGCTATGCGCCTGCAGGAAGACGCGAACGGCGATCCGATCAATGTCATTCCTGCCTATATTCTCGTTCCTGCGGCGCTGGAAGGGGCAGCCAATCGCGCGGTGCTCTCATCTTCCTCGTTGTTCCCTGTAGACCAGGACGGCACACTGAACCAGAACCCCGGCATCATTAACGTGGTTAAAGATATGGCTCAGGTTGTGGTTGAGCCGCGACTGGATAAGTCAGACAACAAGCAATGGTATGTTGCGGCGGCACAGGGCACAGACACTATTGAGGTGGCTTATCTCGACGGGATGGATACGCCATATCTTGAGCATCAGGAGGGCTTCACCGTTGATGGTATCGCCTGGAAGGTGCGCATTGATGCAGGTGTGGCCGCGCTGGATTACCGCGGGCTGGTCAAGTCGAGTGGGGCATAAGAGCCGGGGCAGCTACGGCTGCCGTTTCTCGTGGGTCCTCCTGGCGGGGTGGCCTTCCACGGGGCGGCGCGCTCGCGGGAAACGGCTGGTTTTTGAATTTTAAGGTCATCATCATCATTCGCTAACCGATTGATTTTAAATACATGAGAATCTTAAAAAGTGGCAATGATGATGGTTTGTATGTTTTTCGTTCATCATCATCGGGGGGAATGATGAAAACAATACGGCTGACAATTACTGAACTGGCCGACGTCACCGGGATTCACCGACAGACGGTCTCAAAGCGCCTGCAGGATATTCCGCCTGAGTCGGGCAGCAGCTGTAAGAGAAAGTATTACGACCTGAAAGAAGCATTGGCGGCAATTTACTCTAAAGGAGAAATACAGAATGCAAAGTAAAGAAGTGATGACCCGTATTGAACTTAGTGGTGTATTAGCTAAGACGTTCGGCCGTGTTCACCACCGAGTAATCAGAACGACTCAGGAAGCAGGCGTGGCATTAGCGGCGACAATTCCGGGTTTTGAGCGATTCATGATTGATAGCAAAGATAAGGGGCTGACCTTTGCTGTTTTCAGGGGCAAGACAAATATTGGCGCCGATGATTTGGGTTATCCGGTAACGGGTGACGCTATTCGCATTGTCCCGGTTATTGCCGGCAGCAAAAAATCCGGTTTGCTTCAGACAATAATGGGTGCCGTACTCGTCGCCGCGGGAGCTATTGCAACCTTTGTTTTCGATCAGCCTTGGGGTGTTAACCTGATGGTCGCTGGTGGATCTATGATGGCTGGCGGTGTTATCCAGATGCTTTCCCCTCAACCCGGAGGTTTAGCCCGTAAAGAGTCCTCCGATAATAAAGCCAGCTATGCCTTTGGCGGTGTCACTAATACAGCCTCGCAGGGCTACCCGGTAGGCCTTCTATACGGCAAACGCCGAATTGGTGGCGCAATTATCTCCGCTGGTATCTATGTGGAGGATCAGCTTTGACAAATCAGGCGAGGCTCTGGCCGGAAGGTGAGATATTTACCCGTGAGGTGTTGATACCGACAAAGGACGGTTCTTTACCCATTGAAGTGACTTACGTTGTCCCTCCGTTCGAGGTCGTCGTTGCTCTGTGGCAGAACAAGGAGCATGAAAAAACTTACCCACTGTTCCGGCAGTTTATTCAGGGCTGGAGCCTGGAAGAAAAACTCACCGAAAACGTACTTAAAGCCTTTCTGGCGGCTTACTCGGGTACTGCTGATGCTATTTTTTATGGCTGGTCAGAATACATGAAAAGTGCACTAGCGGAAAACGAGCATCTTTTAGCAGTGCAGAGCCAGACCATAAACTGAGAAAAATGGCTGCTGTGATATTTAAGTGAATAAATACGGCAGCCAATTCGATAGTTACTTGGACTGGTCAGTCTTTTTGAAGTGGGTATTGATCAGGGAATGAAATTGACAATTGTATTAGTTCATTTGTCCATGCCAAAACTAAACAGAGGCCGAGGTTTCTGACTCCCCATTTTCTTGACTCGTCACCAGCATAACCACCATAAATACTATTCATACGCTCTTCATAGATATGTTCGAATTTCATACCCTCATCCAGATGAAGGCTAAGATCGATGTCCTTTCCACAACGCTTTTTAAGGAACCTTAGAAGCTGTTTATTTTCGATAGCGTCGTGAACTTCATCAATAGTGATATCGTTATATTTTCCGGAATCGAGAAGTGAGTTGATGTGAAGAATCAGGAGAGTGAGGTAGGTTAGTTTCATTTTTAGACCCTGTGAAAAATTGCTGTTATCTCATACCTATTGTATGGATTTGTAGTCTGCACTTCTTCCACACATTGCTCAAGCTACAACAACACGTTTATAACACCTGCAATAGTAAATTAATCAATTCGGATGCTCTCGCCATCAATATGGGGGAGACTGTCTCCTCCTTCATCTTGCGTTACTTTGCACTGGCCGGGCAATCCATAGCGGGAGCAGTTGCACCACACTCCTTTTCCACCCCCTGTTTGCGTCGTGTCCTGTCGTCTCTCGTAGCTGATTACCTTTTCCAGTAGACCATCTGTGACCATGCTCTCCAGCGTGCGGCGGGTTGATTCAACCTGGTGCTTTTTATGGAAGCTGCTCATCTGGTGGAGGAGGTAGGCCACGCCGGACACATCAAACGGTGGCGAGCCGATCTCACTTTTTACCCAATCCTGGTGCTCTGGTTCGTAGAAGCCGAGGATCTGCTTTTTGCGGGTGGTGAGTCTCATAGACGTTGGATTCCTTATTGTGGGATACATCTATCCTACATTAAGAAATGAACTATTGGGCGGTGTAAAAGTAGTTAGAAGGAGAGCAGATTTCTCTCTTTCGTTCACCAATGTTTATCGTCGTTCGCGAATCCGTGTATCACTCGGTGTATCACAAACAATAAAAAAGGCGCGTCCCCATGCCGAGTAGCGCCTTCTTAAACAACAAGTTAACTGATTAGTATCAGTTCATGCCGTATTTTTTCAGTTTCTTACGCAGAGTACCGCGGTTGATACCCATCATCAGGGCAGCGCGGGTCTGGTTACCACGGGTGTATTGCATCACCATGTCCAACAGTGGCTGTTCAACTTCAGCCAATACCAGCTCATACAGATCATTAACATCCTGACCATTCAGTTGAGCAAAATAGTTCTTCAGTGCCTGTTTAACCGAGTCACGCAGGGGCTTTTGAGTTACCTGATCCTGAGAGTTAACGGTAGAAACGGTCAGTACGTCAGAATTTACGCGTTGTTCGAACATAGTTCTGTCAGCTCTTTATTTCTATTACGCAAAATTTTCGAAGTATGCCTCCAACGCCTCCAGCTGTTCGCTGGCATCCTCAATGGCGTTGAATGTGCGCCGAAACTGGTCATTTGGAGCATGCTCCTGGAGATACCAGGAGACGTGTTTACGCGCGATTCGGTACCCTTTTGCCTGACCGTAAAAGTCATGCAGTTCCCGAACGTGCGCGCAAAGCAAGCGCTTAACCTCTGCCAACGGCAGGGGGGGCAGCAACTCCCCAGTGTCCAGATAATGCTGGATTTCCCGAAAGATCCAGGGTCTTCCCTGAGCCGCACGGCCTATCATGAGAGCGTCAGCCCCCGTGTAGTCGAGCACGGCTCTGGCTTTAAGCGGGTCAGTAATGTCGCCATTCGCGATAATCGGAATGGAAACTTTCTGCTTAACTGCCCGAATACTGTCGTATTCAGCTTCTCCGTTAAACAAGCAGGCGCGAGTGCGTCCGTGAATAGTCAGAGCCTGAATGCCACATTCTTCAGCCAGTTGGGCAATCTCTACACAGTTACGGTGTTCCGGTTCCCAACCGGTGCGAATCTTGAGAGTCACCGGAACGTCCACTGCCTTGACGACCGCGGTCAGGATTGACTTCACCTGATCGGGATACTGCAAGAGGGCTGAACCAGCAAGCTTACGATTCACCTTTTTAGCCGGGCACCCCATATTGATATCAATAATCTGGGCGCCGCTTTCCACGTTAATACGGGCGGCTGCGGCCATCTCTTCCGGTACGCTACCGGCGATTTGCACGGTACGAATACCGGGCTCATCAATGTGCACCATCCGTAACCGGGACTTGTCGCTCTCCCATACCTGCGGGTTGGAGGACATCATCTCGGAGACGGTTAAACCTGCTCCCATCTCGTAACACAGCGTCCTGAATGGTCTGTCAGTGATGCCAGCCATAGGTGCTGCGATCAGGCGATTTCTGAGCTGGTGGTGTCCGATGCGCATGAGTTAAGAAATGACCATACTGTGACTGCAAGGCGGCGTATATTACGCATTTTTTGCGCGAGATGAAAGGCCAAACTTTGACCAATCCTCTGTTACAGATCAATGAATCCAGGAGTAACGTAATAGCCATGAATAAATTATCATATTAATCATTATGTTATTACCAACGGGATAATTTGTGTCCAATTATAAAATCACAAAACTTCTCGATTTTTCTGAGATGAAGGCGATACGAGACGGGATAAAACGCTGTTTTTGTAGCCAAAAAAGGGCATCGTAATGCGATCCGGCTCTCATTTCCTGGCAATATTCGGCGGTTACTGGAAACAAAAATGCGGCCCGTAGGCCGCAGTCTTACTTAGTTTTTCTGTCCGGTAATTCGGCACCACTCCTCTTTCTCCACCACCGGGTCGAGGGTGAAGAGCGGGGCGTAGGCTTCGCAGACGCTTTCCGCCTGACTTGCCAGGATTCCGGAAAGGCCAAGCAGGCCGCCTGTAACCGGCAGGACGCTGATTAAAGGGGCCAGCTCACGTAACGGGCCTGCCAGGATGTTTGCGACCACCACATCGGCTTTCATGGCTTCTGGCTGATCCTGCGGCAAATACAGTTCAAGGCGTTCGGAGACGCCGTTACGCTGGGCGTTATCACGACTGGCCTGAATGGCCTGCGGATCGATATCAATACCGATAGCTTTGGCGGCGCCCAGCTTCAGCGCGGCGATCGCCAGGATGCCGGAACCGCAGCCAAAATCGATAACCGTTTTGCCCTGTAGGTCAAGGCCGTCGAGCCATTGCAGACACATCGCGGTTGTTGGGTGAGTGCCGGTACCAAAGGCCAGTCCTGGATCAAGCATCACATTGACTGCATTCTCATCAGGAACATCGCGCCAGCTCGGGCAAATCCACAGGCGTTCGCCGAAACGCATCGGGTGGAAGTTATCCATCCACTCGCGTTCCCAGTCTTTATCTTCCAGTTGTTCAATTTTATGCGCGAAGCCGGCGCCGAGCAGCGGATGCTGCTCAAGGATAGCAACCGCTTCGTTCATGTCGCTTTCTGCGTCGAACAGACCGATAACGTCGGTATCGCCCCACAAACGGGTTTCACCCGGCAGCGGTTCGAACACCGGCGTGTCGTGGGTGTCCTGGAAGGTAATCGAGACCGCGCCGGCCTCCATCAGCGCGTCGCTCAGTTCTTCCGCGTGAGCGCCGGTCGTATTCAGTTTTAGTTGGATCCAAGGCATGGCAAAACTCTTTATTTATCAGTAGTCATAATAGGGGCTGGTGGTACGGGTTGACCGAAGCGGTTCCCGACGACAAAAGCCAACAAACTTAGCAGCAGCGAGGGCACGATAGGGTGGAAGCCCAGGTACTGAATGTTAAACGTCGCGAGCACGGCATACAGTACGCCGCCCACTAACATAGCGCTGAGCGCGCCGGCAGCGTTTGCCCGCTCCCAGTAAAGGCCCAATACCAGCGGCCATAAGAACACGGCTTCCAGGCCGCCAAAGGCCAGCAGATTAAGCCAGATAATCATTTCCGGCGGCCGCCAGGCGGCCAGCATCATAAGTATGCCGAGCACTAAGGTGGCGATCGTTGAGATCCGCTTCAGCTTCTGCTCGTTACGCTTTTTCGTCGGCTGAGCGCTGAGCCACAGATCTTTAATGATCGTAGCCGATGCCTGCAGTAAATGGGCGTTAACGTTAGACATAATCGCGGCCATCGGCGCCGCTAAAAACAGCCCTGCGGCCCACGGCGGCAGCACTTGAACCATCAACGTCGGGATCACCTGATCGGGCACGGTGAGGCCCGGCAGGACGGCGCGACCAAGAGCGCCGGCGAGATGCATACCGAACATCAGAATCGCCACGACGATGGTGCCAATAACGATCCCGCGGTGTACGGCCTTGCTGTCTTTATAGGAGATACAGCGTACGGCGGTATGCGGCAAGCCGATGACGCCGAAACAGACCAGCACCCAGAACGAGGTCATAAAGGTTGGCGTGAGGATATCATCGGCGCCGTGGGGCGACACCAGCTGCGGGTCGATTTGCTGGAGTGTTTCTACCGCCTGATGCAGGCCTCCGGCGGCATGCACTACACCAACCAGCAGGACGATCGTTCCGATCAACATCACCATCCCTTGCATGGTATCGTTGAGTACGCTGGCGCGGAAGCCGCCAAAAGCGGTGTAGAGCGCAATTGTGATACCAAATATCAATAGTCCGGTTTCGTACTTGATCCCGGCGGCGGTTTCCAGCAGGCGCGCGCCGCCGATAAACTGCACCGCGATGGCCCCAACAAAGGCCACCAGCAAGCTGACGCTGGCAATCCATACCACCGCGCGGCTTTGGTAGCGCGCCTGCAGCATATCGTTAAGGGTAATGGCATTGTAGCGGCGCGCCAGGATCGCGAACTTCTTGCCGAGGATCCCGAGAGAGAGCCAGATCGTCGGTACCTGGATCATCGCCAGCAGTACCCAGCCCAGCCCATATTTGTAGGCGGCGCCAGGGCCGCCGATAAACGAGCTGGCGCTAATATAGGTGGCGGTGAGGGTCATGGCTAATACAAAGCCGCCCATCGATCGGCTGCCGAGGAAATACTCGCTCAGGAAGTTCCCGGTACTGCGTTTACGCATCGCGTAAAGAGACAACCCGAAGACGACAAACAGATAAGCGATCAGCACCACGATAATCTCAAGCTGCATCGTTATCCTCCAGAGAGATATCGCGGAAGATAAAGCGCACCATCGCCCAGCACAGCAGGACGAACAGCAGCGGCACCAGCAGGCAGGCCAGTTCGAACCAGTGCGGCAGGCCGGTAAAGCCGATACCGACGCCAGGCAGATAGGCCGCAGCCAGCCACGCGGCAAGATAGAGAAGGGTCAGCCACAGCGCCCAGCGCGCTTCTTTATGGGCCTGAACAAATCTTTTGTCCATTTTTTGTCCCTTGAGGATGAAGAAAGCGGGGATTGTACCGCATGGAAAAGTCGAGGGGAGAGAAAAAGAAAAAAGGCCGGATAATCCGGCCTTTTGCAGCGAGTACAGGATTATTTTTCCTGCAGTCCGAGTTTTTTCTCCAGATAGTGGATATTGGTACCACCATGCTGGAAGTTCTCGTCGCTCATAATGCGCATCTGCAGCTCAACGTTGGTTTTGATGCCATCGATGATCAATTCCTGCAGCGCGTTCTTCATGCGGGCAATCGCCACATCACGGCTTTCGCCGTAGCAGATCAGTTTACCGATCATTGAGTCATAGTACGGCGGTACGGTGTAACCGGCGTAGATATGAGACTCCCAGCGCACGCCAAAACCGCCCGGCGCGTGGAAGCGGGTAATTTTACCCGGGCTCGGCAGGAAGGTATTCGGGTCTTCAGCGTTGATACGGCATTCCACCGCATGACCGCGAACCTGCACTTCTTCTTGCTTGATAGACAGCGGCTGACCCGCCGCGATGCGCAGCTGTTCTTTGATCAGGTCAACGCCGGTGATCATTTCGGTAACCGGATGTTCTACCTGAATACGGGTGTTCATCTCAATGAAGTAGAACTCGCCGTTTTCAAACAGGAACTCAAAGGTACCCGCTCCGCGATAGCCGATATCCACACAGGCTTTCGCGCAACGTTCGCCGATGTAGCGACGCAGTTCCGGGGTAATGCCTGGCGCCGGCGCTTCTTCGACGACTTTCTGGTGACGACGCTGCATGGAGCAGTCGCGTTCCGCCAGATAGATAGCGTTGCCCTGGCCGTCCGCCAGCACCTGAATCTCGATGTGACGAGGATTTTCCAGGTACTTCTCCATATAGACCATGTCGTTGTTGAAAGCCGCTTTCGCTTCCGCTTTGGTCATGGAGATGGATTGCGCCAGTTCAGCGTCGCTGCGCACGACGCGCATGCCGCGACCGCCGCCGCCGCCGGAGGCTTTGATGATAACCGGGTAGCCGATGCGTTTGGCATGCGCGCGGTTAGCGTCCATGTCGTCGCCCAGCGGGCCATCAGAACCTGGAACGGTCGGAACGCCAGCTTTCTTCATTGCGGTGATGGCGGACACTTTGTCGCCCATCAGGCGGATAGTGTCGGCTTTCGGGCCGATGAAGATGAAACCGGAGCGCTCAACCTGCTCGGCAAAGTTAGCGTTCTCGGAAAGGAAACCGTAACCCGGGTGAATCGCTACCGCGCCGGTGATTTCCGCCGCGCTGATGATAGCCGGGATGTTCAGATAGCTTTTTACGGACGGAGCCGGGCCGATGCAGACCGTCTCATCCGCTAATAATACGTGTTTTAAATCGCGATCCGCGGTGGAGTGCACAGCAACGGTCTTGATGCCCAGTTCTTTACAGGCACGCAGGATGCGCAGTGCGATCTCGCCACGGTTAGCGATGACAATTTTATCCAGCATGTTCGCCTCGTTACTCGATGACAACCAGCGGCTCGTCGAATTCTACAGGTTGGCCGCTTTCGATCAGAATGGCTTTAACCACGCCGGCTTTGTCGGCTTCGATCTGGTTCATCATTTTCATCGCTTCTACGATGCACAGGGTGTCGCCCACGTTAACTTTCTGACCGACTTCCACAAAGGCTTTCGCGTCCGGGCTCGGGGTGCGGTAGAAAGTACCGACCATCGGGGAACGTACGATGTGACCACTGATTTCCGCTTTCGCTTCAGCGGCAGGTGCTGCTGCCGGCGCTGCGGCGGCTGGCGCCTGAGGCTGGGCGATTGGCGCAGCATAGGCTTGCTGCATTACCGGATAGCTAGCAGCCGGCGCTGCACGACTGATGCGTACAGACTCTTCGCCTTCAGAAATTTCCAGTTCGGAGATGCCTGATTCTTCAACCAGCTCGATCAGTTTTTTAATCTTACGAATATCCATGAGTGGGTTCCGTACTCTTTGTTTAGTGTGTTTGTGACAGGCGTTTTACCGCCGTCTGTAAAGCGTATGAATAGCCGTCCGCACCTAATCCGCAGATCACGCCCGAGGCGACATCAGACAGATACGAGTGGTGACGGAACGGCTCGCGCGCATGCACGTTGCTCAGGTGGATCTCGATAAACGGGATACTCACGGCAAGCAGCGCGTCGCGGATGGCCACGCTGGTATGCGTAAACGCGGCCGGATTGATCAGGATATAGTCCACAGAGTCTTTAGCCTGATGAATTCGGTCGATGAGCGCGAACTCCGCATTGGATTGCAGGTGGTCGAGCGTCACGTTTAGCGCTTCCGCTTCTGCGGTTAAACGGTTAACAATTTCTGCCAGCGTTAGCGAACCATACTTCTCGGGTTCACGGCTGCCGAGCATATTAAGGTTTGGTCCGTTCAAAAGCAAAATGCGAAACTTGTCAGCCATTGTGCAGCTATCTCCTGCTAACCTCGGGTAAAAGACAAAATATACCTTCGATACGCGCTTGTCACCTTTTCAGGGTTCGAAAACCCCTTCAGGAAAACCAAAGTCGCACATTATAACGATTTCGTAGCAATTGGCAGCTAAATACTGGTCTTATCAGGGAAGATTATCAACCGCTATCGTAAAAAGAGTCGCGGTTGATAAACGTTCTGCGGGGAACTGCACATATCCGGAGATTAGCGCCACCACTGGCGAAACTTCTTGTAGCGGCTGGCTAAAAGTACCGTTGCCAGCCCGGCATAAATCAGCGGCTGCGGCGATATAATCTTCACCGACCACAGATAATGTATAGGGGCGAGGATCGCCACCAGATAGACGAAGTTGTGCAATGTTTGCCAACGACGGCCTAATTTTCGTTGCATGTACTGGGTTGACGTCGCCGCCAGCGCCAGTAAAACCAACCAACTGATTAAACCAAGCGTGAGATACGGACGGTTGATTATCTCGGAACCGAGTAGCGCCAGATTGTTAATGCCGAGCTCCAGCAGCGTATAGCTGGTGAGGTGCAACGTGGCCCAGGCAAAGCACCATAACCCTAATAACCGGCGGGTGCGTATCAATAATGGCTGTTTAGCGTAGCGCGCCAGCGGCGTAATAAGCAAGGTGGCGAGCAAAAACTTCAGCGCCATCCGTCCGGTAAAATGCTGGATATCCTTTGCCGGATCGGCGCTGAAATAGCCCTGATGTCCGGCCCAGAACAGCCAGACAAGCGGTAAAAAACCGGCTAAATGCAGCGCAACTTTCAGCCAACCTATCTGTTTAACGCTCAGACGCACTAGAAATTCTCCCGTAAGTTAAGCCCGCGATACAGCGAGGCGACTTCCTCGGCATAGCCATTAAACAGCAACGTTGGCTGGCGTTTTACGTCGAGTACGCCGCCGGCGCCGATAAACCGCTCGCTGGCCTGCGACCAGCGCGGATGATCGACGTGCGGGTTCACATTGGCATAGAAACCATATTCATCCGGCGCCGCCAGATTCCAGGTGGTCGGCGGCCGCTCGCGGGTTAATTCGATGCTCACGATAGATTTAATCCCTTTAAAGCCGTACTTCCACGGCACGGTCAGGCGGATGGGGGCGCCGTTTTGCGGCGGCAACGCTTTCCCATAGACGCCAACGCTCATCAGCGTGAGCGGGTGCATCGCTTCATCAAGGCGCAACCCTTCGACATAGGGATAGGCCAGGCCGCCGCCGATGAAGCGATCTTTTTGTCCCGGCATCTGTTCTGGCGCATACAGCGTTTTGAAAGCGACGTAGCGGGCGTTGCTGGTGGGCTCCACCAGCGCGAGCAGTTTATGCAGCGGGAAGCCGACCCACGGCACGACCATCGACCACGCCTCCACGCAGCGCATCCGATAAATACGCTCTTCCAGCGGGAAACGACGGGTCAGATCGTCGTGATCGAGCGTTAGGGGTTTGGCGACTTCGCCGCCGATGGTAAGCGTCCAGGGGTCAGTGCGCAGGCTGCCTGCGTTAGCGGCCGGATCGGCTTTATCGAGGCCGAATTCATAAAAGTTGTTGTAGCCGGCGACTTTATCTTCCGGGGTGAGGGCGAGCTTACTTTGCCATGCTGCGGGTTTATCAAAGGTCAGCGCCTTTCCGGCAGGCGCCGGCGGGCGATCGTGGCCTTTAAACCAATCGAGCAGGTCGGCATGGGCCTTCGTTGAGAGCGACATCGCCGTCGCGCCGATACCGAGCATTTTCAGCACCTGGCGGCGCTGCAGGTTAAATACCGATTCCGCCGTTACGTCGGCTTCCGTCAGTTTTCTGGTTTTCATGGCGTCCTCCGTCATACTTTTTCCTAAGCATGACGGAGGCGCAGCGCGATCGCGAATATGTCACGAAAAATTGCAGATTAGCCGATTTTGACCAGCGTACGTCCCTGGATCTGGTTGTTCATGATTTTGTCGGCGAAGGCCGGGGCATCGGCCAGGGTGATTTCGGTCGCGCTTTGCGCGTAAAAAGACTCGGGCAGATCGCGCACCAGCCGGCGCCAGGCTTCTGCGCGGCGCGCAGGTGGGGTCATTACCGAATCGACGCCCTGCAGGCGTACGTTGCGCAGGATAAACGGCATCACGGTGGTCGGCAGCGCGAAACCGCCCGCCAGGCCGCAGGCCGCGACGCAGCCGCCGTAGTTCATCTGCGCCAGTACTTTAGCCAGCACTTTATCGCCGACGGTATCGATAGCGCCCGCCCAGATTTGTTTTTCCAGCGGACGGCTCTCAGCGAACTCGTCGCGGCCCAAAATACGCTGCGCGCCGAGGCTTTTCAGATAGTCATGGGTGCTTTCGCGCCCGGAAACCGCCGCCACCTGATAACCCAGATGATGCAGCAGAGCGACTGCCGTGCTGCCGACGCCGCCGCTGGCGCCTGTTACGACGATCTCGCCATCCTGCGGACGCACGCCGGCGTCTTCCAACGCCATCACGCATAGCATGGCGGTAAAACCTGCGGTACCGATCGCCATCGCTTTGCGTCCGTCGAGACCTTCAGGCATGGCCACCAGCCATTCGCCTTTGACGCGGGCGCGCTCGGCCAGGCCGCCCCAGTGATTTTCTCCCACGCCCCAACCGGTGAGTAATACCTGCTGGCCAACGTGAAAACGCGGATCTTCGCTGGCGTGGACGATACCGGCAAAATCGATACCAGGAATCATCGGAAAGTTGCGGATAATTTTTCCTTTGCCGGTAATGGCCAACGCATCTTTATAATTGAGGCTCGACCAGTGAATATCGACAGTCACATCGCCTGGCGGCAACAGGTTGGCATCGATGTTTTGCACCGAGGAAAGGGTTTTGCCATCCTGCTGTTCTAAAATTAATGCCTGCATATGTGGTTCCTCGCGGTTTGAAGATTGGAAAAATTATTCTGCAGACTATACTCGCTAACGGCATTATTACGTGGATGTAACGCAATAAATTGCCAGATACGCCAGCTTTGGTAGTATGCGTCGCTTCAGAAAGTTAGTACTTACTTAAGAAAAAGTCTCAAAAGGGGCCCGAATGCCCATCGGGTAGTTATTCACACGCGGAGTTAACACAGGGATGCGATTAACGACGAAATTCTCAGCATTTGTTACGCTGCTCACCAGCCTGACGATTTTTGTCACGCTGATCGGCGCGTCGCTGAGCTTTTACAACGGCATTCAGATTAAGGTTGAGAATCGCGTACAGGCGGTGGCGACGATGCTGGATAGCCGCCTGGTGACCACCTCTTTTGAGAAGCTCGAACCGCAAATGGACGAGCTGCTCACGCCGGTAGAAGTCGAACATATTGATTTTCTGCTCAACGGCAAATCGCTTTACAGCCATACCCGCGGTGATAGTTACCGTCCGCTGGGCAGTAACAATCAGTATCGTGAAATGACGGTCCCCTCGCTCAAACATCCCGGAATCTCGATTCGTCTGGTCTACATGGACCCGATGGTCAATTACTTCCGCTCGCTTCACGTCACCGCGCCGCTCTCCTTCGCCATCGGCTTCATGGTGCTGATTATCTTCTTTTCGATTCGCTGGATCCGCCGCCAGCTGGCGGGGCAAGAACTACTGGAGCTGCGCGCGCGACGCATTCTCAGCGGCGAGCGCGGGCCGCAGGTGCGCGGTTCGGTTCATGAATGGCCGGCCAGTACCAGCAGCGCGCTGGATATGCTGCTCTCGGAGCTGCAGTTCGCCAGCGATCAGCGCAGCCGCATGGATACCCTGATTCGCTCCTACGCCGCCCAGGATTCCAAAACCGGCCTTAACAACCGCCTGTTCTTTGATAATCAACTGGCGACGCTGCTGGACGATCAGGAAAAAGTGGGGGCGCACGGTATCGTGATGATGATTCGCCTGCCGGAGTTTGATCTGCTGCGCGACAACTGGGGACGGGCGGCGGCGGAAGAGCATTACTTCACGCTAATTAATCTGCTGTCTACTTTTATTATGCGTTATCCCGGCTCGCTACTGGCGCGCTATCACCGTAGCGATTTCGCCGTCTTATTGCCGCATCGCACTCTTAAAGAGGCCGATAGTATCGCCGGGCAGTTACTGAAGGCGATGGATGCGCTGCCGTCAACGCGGGTGCTGGATAAAGACGACACGATGCATATCGGCATCTGCGCCTTCCGCAGCGGCCAGTCCACCTCTCAGGTGATGGAACACGCCGAAGCCGCCACCCGCAACGCCGTGCTGCAGGGGAGTAATAGCTGGGCGGTTTACGATGATTCGCTGCCGGAGAAGGGGCGCGGTAACGTGCGCTGGCGAACGCTTATCGAGCAGATGCTCAGCCGCGGCGGCCCGCGCTTATATCAGAAACCGGCGGTCATGCGCGATGGGCGGGTACATCATCGCGAGCTCATGTGCCGCATCTATGACGGTAAAGAAGAGGTGATTGCCGCCGAGTATATGCCAATGGTGCAGCAGTTTGGCTTAGCGGAAGAGTACGATCGCCTACAGATTACGCGTTTGCTGCCGTTATTAAGTTATTGGCCTGATCAAACGCTGGCCCTGCAGGTGACCGTGGAGTCGCTGATTCGCCCGCGTTTCCAGCGCTGGCTGCGCGATACCATGATGCAGTGCGAAAAATCACAACGTCGGCGGATTATTTTTGAACTTGCAGAGGCGGATGTTTGTCAATATATCGGCCGTTTACACCCGGTTATGCGGTTGATAAACGCGCTGGGCATTCGCGTCGCCGTGGTTCAGGCCGGGTTGACGCTGGTTGGCACCAGTTGGATCAAGCAGCTGGACGTAGAAGTGATCAAGCTGCATCAAGGGCTATCGCGCAATATTGAAAAACGCAGCGAGAACCAGTTACTGGTTCAAAGTCTGGTGGAAGCCTGTAAAGGGATGCCGGTACAGGTTTTTGCCACGGGAGTACGCAGTCGCAGCGAGTGGCAGGTGCTGTCGCAATGCGGCGTGACCGGCGGTCAGGGGGAATTTTTTGCCGCCTCACAGCCACTTGACACAAATGTGAAAAAATATTCGCAAAGATACTCGGTTTGATCTGCCGTTTGGCGTGATTTCACGTAGAATAACGCGCGCCATAGTAAAGGGGGTGTGCTTGTCTACCCGCCGGAATGTCGCAACTTACGCAAGACTGACCTTTGACAGGTACAAACAGAGCACGGAGCGCAGCTGATTTATTCAGCGCCGAAGGGACTTCGTAAATGTTTGTAACAAAGGAAATGAACTGCACTAATTTTCACCGTAGCAGATGATTTTTGCGCCTTGTCGCTGCTGCGTGTGGTTGGTAAAGTAAGCGGATTTTGTTTTCCGCCCCAGCTTTCAGGATTATCCCTTAGTATGTTAAAAAAATTTCGTGGCATGTTTTCCAATGACCTGTCCATTGACCTGGGTACCGCGAATACCCTTATTTATGTAAAAGGACAAGGCATCGTATTGAATGAGCCTTCCGTTGTGGCCATTCGTCAGGATCGTGCCGGTTCGCCGAAAAGCGTTGCCGCTGTAGGTCATGAAGCGAAGCAGATGCTGGGCCGTACGCCGGGCAATATCGCGGCGATTCGCCCGATGAAAGACGGCGTTATCGCCGACTTCTTCGTGACTGAAAAGATGCTGCAACACTTTATTAAACAGGTGCATAGCAACAGCTTTATGCGTCCGAGCCCACGCGTGCTGGTGTGCGTGCCGGTTGGCGCGACCCAGGTTGAGCGTCGTGCTATCCGCGAATCCGCGCAGGGCGCTGGCGCTCGTGAAGTCTTCCTGATCGAAGAGCCGATGGCGGCCGCGATCGGCGCAGGCTTGCCGGTTTCTGAAGCGACCGGTTCTATGGTTGTTGATATCGGCGGCGGTACTACCGAAGTCGCAGTTATCTCCCTGAACGGCGTGGTCTACTCTTCTTCCGTACGTATCGGCGGCGACCGTTTCGACGAAGCCGTGATCAATTACGTGCGCCGTAACTACGGTTCCCTGATCGGCGAAGCAACCGCTGAGCGTATCAAACACGAAATCGGTTCCGCTTACCCGGGTGATGAAGTACGCGAAATCGAAGTGCGCGGCCGTAACCTGGCTGAAGGCGTTCCACGCGGCTTCACCCTCAATTCCAACGAAATCCTCGAAGCGCTGCAGGAGCCGCTGACCGGCATCGTCAGCGCCGTTATGGTCGCGCTGGAACAGTGCCCGCCGGAGCTGGCATCCGATATCTCCGAGCGCGGTATGGTCCTGACCGGCGGCGGCGCGCTGCTGCGTAACCTTGACCGTCTGTTAATGGAAGAGACAGGGATCCCTGTCGTAGTTGCAGAAGATCCACTGACCTGCGTCGCTCGTGGCGGCGGTAAGGCGCTGGAAATGATCGATATGCACGGCGGCGACTTGTTCAGCGAAGAGTAGTCAGCCTGAAGGTCTGGGGCAGCTTAAGGGCTGCCTCTGGTCTTTACTGACACGAGAATACGCATAGCCTATGAAGCCAATTTTTAGCCGTGGCCCGTCGCTACAGATTCGCCTTATTCTGGCGGTTTTGGTGGCGCTTGGCGTCATTATCGCCGACAGCCGCCTGGGTACGTTCAGCCAGATTCGAACGTACATGGATACAGCCGTCAGTCCTTTCTACTTTATCTCAAATGGTCCCCGGGAACTGCTCGACAGCGTATCGCAATCGCTGGCGACCCGCGATCAGCTCGAACTGGAAAACCGCGCGCTGCGTCAGGAACTGCTGTTGAAAAACAGCGATCTGCTGATGCTGGGTCAATACAAACAAGAAAACGCCCGTCTACGTGAGCTGTTAGGCTCGCCGCTGCGTCAGGATGAGCAGAAGATGGTGACCCAGGTTATCTCGACGGTTAACGATCCCTACAGCGATCAGGTCGTTATCGACAAGGGCAGCGTCAATGGCGTTTATGAAGGCCAACCGGTCATTAGCGACAAGGGCGTTGTCGGCCAGGTGGTGGCGGTAGCGAAAATGACCAGCCGCGTGCTGCTCATTTGCGATGCGACCCATGCCTTGCCGATCCAGGTGCTGCGTAACGATATCCGCGTCATTGCTGCCGGTAACGGTTGTACTGATGATTTACAGCTTGAACATCTGCCGGCGAATACCGATATTCGCGTCGGCGATGTGCTGGTGACCTCCGGGCTCGGCGGACGCTTCCCGGAAGGGTATCCGGTTGGGGTAGTCTCCTCGGTACGTCTGGATACTCAGCGTGCATACACGGTGATCCAGGCCCGTCCAACCGCCGGACTGCAGCGTTTGCGCTATCTGCTGCTGCTGTGGGGCGCCGATCGCAACGGCGCTAACCCGATGACTCCGGAAGAGGTGCACCGCGTTGCCAATGAGCGCCTGATGCAAATGATGCCGCAGGTGCTGCCTGCGCCTGATGCGATGGGGCCGCAGATGCCGGCGCCGGCGACAGGCCTGACGCCGCCGCCGTCTGCGCAACCTCTGCCAGCAGGGGGGCAATAGTGGCAAGTTATCGTAGCCAGGGACGCTGGGTTATCTGGCTCTCGTTTCTTATTGCGCTATTGCTGCAGATTATGCCCTGGCCGCAGGACATCACCGTCTTCCGGCCAAACTGGGTGTTGTTGATTCTGTTGTACTGGATCCTCGCGCTGCCGCACCGGGTTAACGTCGGTACCGGATTTGTGATGGGGGCGATTCTCGACCTCATCAGCGGTTCGACCCTCGGCGTACGTGCGCTGTCGTTAAGTATTGTTGCCTATCTGGTCGCTTTAAAATATCAGCTGTTCCGTAATCTGGCGCTCTGGCAACAGGCGCTGGTGGTCATGCTGTTGTCTCTTGCCGTTGATATCATTGTTTTCTGGGCAGAGTTTTTAGTGATCAACGTCTCTTTCCGTCCGGAAGTGTTCTGGAGTAGTGTAGTAAACGGTGTGCTCTGGCCGTGGCTATTCCTGCTAATGCGTAAAGTGCGTCAGCAATTTGCGGTTCAATAAAGGTTGATATGACAACTCTGTATCTGGCTTCTGGTTCCCCGCGTCGGCAGGAACTGTTAACTCAGCTTGGTCTCTCTTTCGAACGTCTGGTTCCGGGTATTGAGGAACGACGCGGCCCGCAGGAGAGCGCTGCGCATTACGTTGCGCGTCTGGCGCGCGAAAAAGCGCAGGCTGGCGTGGCGATGGCGCCGCGCGATCTGCCGGTGTTGGGCGCGGATACGATTGTCATTCTTAACGGCGAAGTGCTGGAAAAGCCGCGCGACGCCGGGCACGCCGCAGAAATGCTTCGCATGCTTTCCGGAAAAACCCACCAGGTGATGACCGCGGTGGCGTTGGCGGATAAGCAGCAAACGCTGGATTGCCTGGTGGTGACGGAAGTGACCTTCCGTCTGCTCTCCGAGCAGGATATCGCTACCTACGTGGCCAGCGGCGAACCTTTAGATAAAGCAGGCGCATACGGTATTCAAGGGTTGGGTGGGTGCTTTGTCAGGAAGATAAATGGCAGCTATCACGCCGTAGTCGGCTTACCGCTGGTGGAAACGTATGAGTTGCTGAGTAACTTTAACTCACTGCGTGAAGAAAAGGGATAAAGATGACGGCTGAATTATTAGTTAACGTAACGCCATCCGAGACGCGCGTCGCGTATATCGATGGCGGGATCCTGCAGGAAATTCATATTGAGAGAGAAGCGCGGCGCGGAATCGTAGGCAATATCTACAAAGGTCGTGTCAGTCGTGTGTTGCCTGGAATGCAGGCGGCTTTTGTAGATATTGGCCTGGATAAGGCCGCCTTTCTGCATGCTTCCGATATCATGCCGCACACCGAGTGCGTGGCGGGTGAAGAGCAGAAGCAGTTTACCGTTCGCGATATTTCCGAGCTGGTGCGTCAGGGCCAGGACCTGATGGTGCAGGTGGTGAAAGACCCGCTGGGTACCAAAGGCGCGCGTCTGACCACCGACATTACCATACCTTCCCGCTATCTGGTCTTTATGCCGGGCGCTTCGCACGTCGGCGTATCGCAGCGTATTGAAAGCGAGGCCGAGCGCGAACGTTTGAAAAGCGTGGTTACCGAATATTGTGACGAGCAGGGCGGGTTTATTATCCGCACCGCGGCGGAAGGCGTGCATGAGCAAGAGATGGCGGCGGATGCGGCCTACCTTAAGCGCGTCTGGACCAAAGTCATGGAGCGCAAAAAGCGCAACCAGACCCGCTATCAGATGTACGGCGAGCTGGCGCTGGCCCAGCGCGTGCTGCGCGATTTCGCCGACGCTCAGCTTGACCGCATCCGCGTGGATTCGCGCCTGACCTACGAGGCGCTGCTGGAGTTCACCGCGGAATACATCCCGGAAATGACCAGCAAGCTGGAACATTACAGCGGCCGCCAGCCGATTTTCGATCTCTTTGACGTTGAGAACGAAATCCAGCGCGCGCTGGAGCGTAAAGTCGAGCTGAAGTCAGGCGGCTATCTGATCATCGATCAGACCGAAGCGATGACCACCATCGATATCAATACCGGGGCGTTTGTTGGCCACCGTAATCTCGACGACACCATCTTCAATACCAATATTGAAGCCACGCAGGCTATCGCGCGCCAGCTGCGTCTGCGTAACCTGGGCGGCATTATCATCATTGATTTTATCGATATGAATAATGAAGATCATCGTCGTCGGGTACTGCATTCCCTGGAGCAGGCGCTGAGTAAAGACCGGGTGAAAACCAGCATTAACGGCTTCTCGCAGCTGGGGCTGGTCGAGATGACCCGTAAACGCACCCGCGAAAGCGTGGAACATGTGCTGTGTAACGAGTGTCCTACCTGTCATGGGCGCGGCACGGTAAAGTCGGTCGAAACGGTCTGCTATGAGATCATGCGCGAAATAGTTCGTGTGCATCATGCGTATGACTCAGACCGCTTCCTGGTCTATGCTTCACCTGCCGTCGCGGAAGCTCTGAAAGGGGAAGAGTCCCACGCGCTGGCGGAAGTCGAAATCTTTGTCGGCAAGCAGGTCAAAGTGCAAATTGAGCCGCTCTATAATCAAGAGCAGTTCGATGTGGTAATGATGTAATCATTCAGCCTGTCGCTCCCGATGGCGTCGGGGGCGGTAAACAGGCGGGCTGAAGGATAAAGCGTAACAGGCTGACAAGGAGAGATGCGTTGAGGCGATGGCCCGGGATATTACTGCTCACCGTGGCAACCGTGGTGGTGATTGTTGCGCTACTGGTGAGTGGCCTGCGTCTGGCATTGCCGCAGCTAAATAACTGGCGTCCCCAACTGCTGGAGAAAATTACCGCGGTATCCGGGGTCGCGGTTGATGCCTCGCAGATCAACGCCAACTGGGAAAACTTCGGCCCGACGCTGGACGTTCGCGATATTAAAGCCACCTTGAAAGACGGTGGCGAAATGACGATCAAACGGGTTACCCTTGCCCTCGACGTCTGGCAAAGCCTTTTACATATGCGCTGGCAGTTCCGCGACCTGACCTTCTGGCAGCTGCAAATTCATACCAATACGCCCATCCAGACTAACGACGACGGCGCAAGTCTGAAGACCGACCGCATCAGCGATCTGTTCCTGCGCCAGTTTGACCACTTTATTCTCCGTGATAGCCATTTGAGCTTCCTGACGATTTCCGGTCAGCGTGCTGAACTGGCGATCCCACAGCTGACCTGGCTTAACGGTAAAAATCGCCACCGCGCCGAGGGGCAGCTGAGCCTTTCGAGCCTCACCGGCCAGCACGGCGTCATGCAGGTGCGGATGGATTTACGTGATGAGAACGGCCTGCTCAACAAGGGGCGCCTCTGGTTACAGGCTGACGACATCGACGTTAAACCCTGGCTCGGGCGCTGGATGCAGGACAACATCGCCCTGCAGAGCGCGCGTTTCAGCCTTGAAGGCTGGATGACCATCGATAAAGGCGATGTCGCCAGCGGCGATGTGTGGCTGAAAAAAGGCGGCGCCAGCTGGCAGGGCGATAAGCATCTGCATCAGCTGTCGGTGGATAATCTGACGGCGCATATCACACGCGAAAATCAAAGCTGGGCATTTCATATCCCCGATACGCGGATCTCGATAGACGGCAAAGCCTGGCCGCGCGGCGCGCTGGCGATGGCGTGGATCCCGGCGCAGGAAGTGGGTGGCAATAACAATCAGCGCAGCGATGAACTGCGCATCCGCGCCAGCAATCTCGAGCTTGGCGGGCTGACCGGTCTGCAACCGATGGCCGATAAGCTGGCGCCGAGCTTTGGCGAAGTGTGGCGAACCACCCAGCCGAGCGGCAAAATCAACCTGTTGGCATTGGATATCCCGCTGCAGGCAACGGAAAAGACCCGTTTCCAGGCCGACTGGAGCGATCTGGCGTGGAAGCAGTGGAAGCTGTTGCCGGGAGCCGAGCACTTTTCCGGCAGCCTGAGCGGCAGCGTGGAAAACGGCGAACTGCGCGCGCATATGACCCAGGCGAAAATGCCTTATGAAACGGTCTTTCGCGCGCCGCTGGAGATAGCCCAGGGCGATGCGACCCTGAGCTGGGAGAAGAACAGCAAGGGCTTTATGCTGGATGGCCGCGATATCGACGTGCAGGCGACAGGCGTTCGCGCGCGCGGCGGCTTCCGCTATCTGCAGCCGGAAGGCGATGAGCCGTGGTTAGGCATCCTGGCGGGCATCAGCACCAACGACGGCGGCCAGGCGTGGCGTTATTTCCCGGAAAACCTGATGGGCAAAGCGCTGGTGGATTACCTGAGCGGCGCAATTAAGGGCGGGCAGGCCAGCAACGCCACCCTGGTTTACGGCGGCAACCCACATCAGTTCCCCTATGAGCATAACGAAGGCCAATTCCAGGTCTCGGTACCGCTGAAGAACGCGACTTTCGCCTTCCAGCCGGACTGGCCGGCGCTGACCGGACTGGATATCAACCTTAACTTCGTCAATAACGGCCTGTGGATGAAGGCGGATAAAGCGATGCTGGGCAACGTTACTGCCAGCAACCTTGACGCGGTGATCCCCGACTATTCCCATGAAAAACTGTTTATCGATGCCGATGTTAACGGCCCTGGTAAAGAGGTCGGCCCTTATTTCAAACAGACCCCGCTGAAGGATACGCTCGGCTCGGCGCTGGATGAACTGCAGCTTGATGGTAATGTGAGCGCTCGCTTACATCTTGCTATCCCGCTTGATGGCGAGATGACCACCGCCAAAGGCGATGTGCGGCTGAAAAATAACGATCTGTTTATCAAGCCGATTGACGCGACGCTGAAGAATCTCAATGGTCAGTTCAGCTTTGAAAACGGAGATTTAAAAAGCGGGCCGCTAAGCGCGACCTGGTTTAATCAACCGTTGAACCTCAATTTCACCACCACTGAAGGGGCGAAAGCCTTCCTCGTTGACGTCGGCATGAACGCTAACTGGCAGCCGACGCGTACCGGCCTGCTGCCGAAAGCGGTCAATGACGAACTCAGCGGCAGCGTCCCCTGGGATGGCAAAGTGGCCATTGAGTTACCGTATCGTGGTAGCGCGAGCTACAAAGTCGATATCAACGGCGATCTGAAAAATGTGAGTAGTCACTTACCTGCGCCGGTGAATAAATCGGCGGGTGAGCCGCTGCCAGTGAAAATCAACGTGACCGGCGGCTTAAGCAGCTTCGATTTGACCGGCAACATCGGCAGCAAGAACCACGTCAATAGCCGCTGGTTACTGAATAACAAGCTGACGCTCGATCGGGCGATTCTGACCTCCGACAGCAAAGCGATTCCGTCGCTGCCTGAAGCATCAGGCGTCGAGCTCAACATGCCGGCGATGGATGGCGCGCAATGGCTGGCGTTGTTCCAGCAGGGCGCCGTCAACGAAGTGAGCAGTAATATGGCCTTCCCGGAGCGCGTGACGCTTCGTACGCCGTCGCTGGCCTTCGCCGGGCAGAACTGGAATAACGTCAGTCTGGTCTCTCAGCCTGACGGTAGCGGCTCGAAGGTGGAGGCGCAGGGGCGTGAAATCAACGCCACGTTGACGATGCATAAGAATGCCCCCTGGCTGGCAGCTATTCGCTACCTCTATTACAACCCTTCCAGCGATAACAGCGGCACGGCGAAAAAAGAGAGCGGCCCGCTGGCTGATACCCGTCTGGATTTCCGCGGCTGGCCGGATTTACAGCTGCGCTGTAAAGAGTGCTGGCTGTGGGGGCAAAAATATGGACGAATCGACGGTGACTTCGATATCAAGGGCGATACGCTCACCCTCAGTAATGGCCTGGTGGATACCGGCTTTGGCCGACTCACTACCGATGGCGTCTGGGTAAATGCGCCGGGCGGCGTACGTACCTCGCTGAAAGGCAAGCTTCATGGCAATAAAACGGACGACTTCGTCAACTTCTTCGGTGTCTCGACGCCGGTGAAAGGGTCGTCGTTTGATGTCGATTACGATCTGCACTGGCGCGCGCCGCCATGGCAGCCTGATGTCGCTTCGCTGAACGGGATCCTCAAAAGCCGCCTCGGCAAAGGCGAGTTTACTGACCTGAGCACCGGTCATGCCGGTCAGTTGTTAAGGCTATTGAGCGTTGACGCGCTGCTGCGTAAGCTACGCTTCGATTTCAGCGACACCTTCCAGGAAGGGTTCTGGTTTGATTCGATTCGCAGTACGGCGTGGATTAAAGACGGCGTGCTGAATACGGATGATACGCTGGTGGATGGGCTCGAAGCCGACATCGCGATGAAAGGTTCGGTCGATCTGGTGCGTCGTCGTTTAGATTTACAAGCGGTGGTGGCGCCGGAAATATCGGCCACCGTCGGCGTAGCGGCGGCATTCGCCGTCAACCCGATCGTCGGCGCGGCGGTGTTTGCCGCCAGCAAGGTGCTTGGGCCGCTGTGGAACAAAGTGTCGATTCTGCGCTATCGCATTACGGGTCCAATCGATCAGCCGGAAATCAATGAAGTGCTGCGCCAGGCGCGCAGCAACAAAAAGCAATGATTTGACGAGTACGGGGAATTATCGCACTCTCAATAGAGGGCATTTTCTCCCCGTCATCTTTTTCGCCGCATGGCATTCCCCTGTGTCAGGCGGCAACAAACGAGTAGCGTAACGATGAGTTTGAACCTGGTAAGTGAACAATTACTGTCGGCAAATGGCCTGAACCATCAGGACCTGTTTGCCATTCTTGGCCAACTGGCTGAGCGCCGTCTCGATTACGGCGATCTTTATTTTCAGTCGAGCTATCACGAATCCTGGGTTCTGGAAGACAGCATCATTAAAGATGGGTCGTACAATATTGACCAGGGCGTAGGCGTCCGGGCGGTAAGCGGCGAGAAAACCGGTTTTGCCTATGCGGACCAAATCAGCAAACTGGCGCTTGAACAGAGTGCCCAGGCGGCGCGTACTATCGTCCGCGACCATGGCGACGGCAAAGTGCAGACGCTCGGCGCGGTGGAATACAGCACTCTCTATACCAGCGTCGATCCGCTACAGAGCATGAGCCGCGAAGAGAAACTGGATATCCTGCGCCGCGTTGATAAGGTGGCGCGTGCTGCCGATAAGCGCGTGCAGGAAGTTTCCGCCAGCCTGAGCGGCGTCTACGAGCTTATCCTGGTGGCGGCAACGGACGGGACGCTGGCCGCTGATGTCCGTCCTCTGGTTCGCCTCTCCGTAAGCGTGCTGGTGGAGGAAGACGGCAAACGCGAGCGCGGCGCCAGCGGTGGCGGCGGGCGATTTGGCTATGATTATTTCCTTGCGCCGCTGGATGGCGACGTACGGGCGGATGTTTGGGCGCGTGAAGCGGTACGTATGGCATTAGTCAATCTGTCCGCGGTTGCCGCGCCAGCCGGAATGCTGCCGGTGGTTCTTGGCGCGGGCTGGCCTGGCGTGCTGCTGCATGAAGCCGTTGGCCACGGTCTGGAAGGTGACTTTAACCGTCGCGGCACCTCGGTCTTCAGCGGTCACATGGGCGAATTAGTCGCCTCTGAACTGTGCACCGTCGTGGATGACGGCACCATGGCCGATCGCCGTGGTTCGGTCGCGATTGATGACGAAGGTACGCCGGGTCAATACAATGTGCTTATCGAAAACGGTGTCCTGAAAGGTTATATGCAGGATAAGCTCAACGCGCGTTTAATGGGCGTTGCGCCGACCGGTAATGGTCGCCGTGAATCCTATGCGCATCTGCCGATGCCGCGGATGACCAACACCTATATGCTGGCCGGTAAGTCGACGCCGCAGGAGATTATCGAATCGGTCGATTACGGTATCTACGCGCCGAACTTCGGCGGCGGCCAGGTGGATATCACCTCCGGTAAATTTGTCTTCTCGACCTCGGAAGCTTACCTGATTGAAAAAGGCAAAGTGACCAAGGCAGTCAAAGGCGCGACGCTAATCGGTTCCGGTATCGAAGCGATGCAGCAGATTTCTATGGTTGGTAACGACCTGAAGCTGGATAGCGGCGTTGGCGTGTGCGGTAAAGAAGGGCAGAGCGTGCCGGTCGGCGTCGGCCAGCCGACGCTGAAAGTCGACAACCTTACCGTTGGCGGCACCGCCTGATAACGGCTGGTCCCGGCGGCGCGAAGCCGCTGCCGGGATGTCAATTAACGGGTCATCCCGCGCCCGTGCATTCCCTGATAGATCTTCGCCACCTCGACAAAATAATCCGTCAGATAGTTAATACATACCTGCACCTTCAGCGGCAGTTTGTCTTTTTCGGTATACAGCGCATAGACCGGCCGCGGATCCGATTGATAGCTCGGCAGCAGGATCTCCAGTTCACCGCGATTGATCTCGTCGATCGCCCACATCAGCGGAACGTAGGCCACGCCAACGCCGGCAGTCAGCCAGCGGATCAGCGTCATCGGATCGTTAGTGACGAAACGCCCTTGTGGGATCAGGCGCGTTGAGATCCCTTCCGGGGCGATAATTTCGAACTCATTATCTGGCCGTACGCTATATTCCAGCCACGAGTGGCTGGCGAGATCCGCCGGTTTTTCCGGGCATCCCGCGTGCTGAAGATAGCTTTTCGCCGCGCAGAGCACCATCGGCATCGAGCCCAGCCGCCGTGAGAAGAGGCTGGAATCCTGCAATGCGCCGACGCGTATTACCACGTCGAGGCCATCGGCAATCAGGTCTGGCGCAGGGATGCCGGTCACCAGATTAATCGATAAACCCGGATATTCTTTGAGCATTTCGGCGGTTATGCGCGCCAGCACATTCTGTGCCATAGTTGAAGAGCTACCGATGCGCAGCGTGCCGATTGGAGTATTGTTGAAGGCATACAGCTGTTCATGGACGTCCTGCGCTTCAAAGAGCATTCTTCGGCAGCCCTGGTAATAAATTTTACCCGCTTCTGTTAAGCCCAGGCTGCGGGTGCTGCGGTTGAGCAGCTTTACCTGTAGCTCGTCTTCCAGTTTAGCAACGGTCTGGCTGATAGATGAAACGCTCATCTGGAGCTGGCGTGCGGCGGCGGTGAAAGAGCCCAGCTCAACCACTTTGGCGAACACCGACATGCGTTTTAGTCGTTCCATTATTCACTCTGGCTTAAAAGTGATTTAGATCACATATTATAGATAAGGCTGCAATTGTTACGTTAATATATAGTTAGCTACATAATAAACGCATCACGCTACCACCTGTACGCTTCTTATCAAGGTCATCATGAGTCTGTTTCCTGTCATAGTGATTTTCGGCTTATCGTTTCCGCCGATCTTCTTTGAGCTGCTATTGTCGCTAGCTATCTTCTGGCTGGTGCACCGTTTGCTGGTTCCGACCGGTATTTATGATTTTGTCTGGCACCCTGCACTGTTTAATACTGCGCTGTATTGCTGTCTGTTTTATCTGATATCGCGCTTGTTCGTTTGAGGTCGATGTGAAAACACTAACAAGAAATATCCTGCGTACTGCCATCACTGTGATACTGGTTATTCTGGCGTTTATCGCTATTTTTCGCGCATGGGTGTACTACACCGCGTCGCCGTGGACGCGCGATGCGCGCTTTAGTGCCGATATCGTCGCCATCGCCCCGGATGTGTCTGGGCTCATTTCACAGGTGAATGTCAAGGATAACCAACTGGTTAAGAAAGACCAGGTATTGTTCGTTATTGACCAACCTCGTTACCAAAAAGCGCTGGCGGAGGCGCAAGCCGATGTCTCCTATTACCAGACGCTGGCTCAGGAAAAACGCGTTGAAGCCGGGCGCCGTAACAAGCTCGGCGTGCAGGCGATGTCGCGCGAAGAGATTGACCAGGCCAACAACGTGCTGCAAACCGTAGAGCATCAGCTGGCAAAAGCGGTGGCCAGCCGCGATTTAGCCAAACTGGATCTCGAACGCACGGTGATTCGTGCGCCGGCCGACGGCTGGGTGACCAACCTGAACGTCTACGCCGGCGAATTCATCACCCGCGGTTCGACCGCGGTCGCTTTGGTGAAACAAAATACCTTCTACGTGATGGCATACCTGGAAGAGACTAAGCTGGAAGGCGTGCGTCCGGGCTATCGCGCCGAAATCACTCCGCTCGGCAGTAGTAAGGTGATAAAAGGTACCGTTGACAGCGTTGCCGCGGGCGTGACTAACGCCAGCAGCAGCAGCGATACAAAAGGGATGGCCTCTGTTGACTCCAACCTTGAGTGGGTGCGTCTGGCGCAGCGCGTGCCGGTACGTATTCGTCTTGACCAGCAGCAGGGCAACCTCTGGCCGTCGGGCACCACCGCAACCGTCGTCATTACCGGTAAAGAAGATCGCGACGCTAGCCAGGCCAACTTCTTCCAGAAAGTCGCCATGCGCTTACGTGAGTTTGGTTAATCGCCATGGGGACCTATACCATTGCTCCCCGGCATCTCCGCTTTGCCATTAAGCTTGCATGCGCGGTGGTGCTGGCGCTGTTTGTCGGCTTTCATTTTCAGCTTGAGACGCCGCGCTGGGCCGTACTGACCGCGGCTATCGTGACCGCCGGCCCGGCATTTGCCGCCGGCGGTGAACCCTATTCCGGGGCGATTCGTTACCGTGGAATGTTGCGTATTGCCGGGACGTTTATCGGCTGTATTGCCGCGCTGGCGATCATTATCCTCATGATCCGCGCGCCGCTGTTGATGATGCTGGTCTGCTGTCTCTGGGCCGGTTTCTGCACCTGGATCTCCTCGCTGGTGAAGGTGGAAAACTCCTACGCCTGGGGGCTGGCGGGTTATACGGCGCTGATTATCATCATCACCATTCATACCGACCCGATGCTGGCGCCGCAGTTTGCGGTTGAGCGCTGTAGCGAAATCGTCATCGGGATCGTCAGCGCCATCGTTGCTGATCTGCTATTTTCCCCGCGCTCCATCAAAAAAGAGATCGACCTCGAACTGGATAACCTGCTATTGGATCAGTATCGCCTGATGCAGCTTTGTGTCGCCCATGGCGATAGCGAGGTGGTGGACAAAGCCTGGGGAGCGCTGGTGCGCCGTACTGCCGCGCTGGAAGGAATGCGCGGCAATCTGATCATGGAATCTTCGCGCTGGTCGAAGGTAAACCAGCGGCTAAAGGCGATCAACACGCTATCGCTGACGCTGATTACTCAGGCCTGCGAAACCTATCTGATTCAGAACTCACGCCCGGAGATGGTGACTGACGACTACCGCGAGCTGTTCGCTGAGCCAGTGGAAACGGTACAGGATGTGCATCAACAGCTTAAGCGTATGCGCCGCTTCCTGACCTGGAAAGGTGAACACAATACGCCGGTCACTATTTATAGCTGGGTCGGCGCGGCGACGCGTTACCTGCTGCTCAAGCGCGGCGTGGTTGGCAACACCAAAATCAGCCGTATTGAAGATGAAGTTCTACGCGGCGAGACGGTGGTGAAGGTTGAGTCCGCCGAACGTCACCACGCGATGGTTAACTTCTGGCGAACCTCCATTTCCTGTATTCTCGGCACCCTGTTCTGGCTATGGACCGGCTGGACATCCGGTAGCGGGGCGATGGTCATGATTGCCGTGGTGACCGCGCTGGCGATGCGTCTGCCTAACCCGCGGATGGTGGCCTTAGACTTCCTCTATGGCACCCTTGCCGCTTTACCCCTTGGCGCGCTGTTCTTCCTTGTCGTCATGCCTGCGACGCAACAGAGCATGCTGCTATTGTGTATCAGCCTTGCCGCGATGGCGTTCTTTATCGGCATTGAGGTACAAAAGCGGCGGTTGGGATCGCTGGGGGCTTTAGCGAGCACCATCAACATTTTGGTGCTGGATAACCCGATGCAGTTCCAGTTTAGCCAGTTCCTCGATAGCGCCCTGGGGCAGATTGTCGGCTGTTTCCTCGCGCTGATGGTGATTCTGTTAGTGCGTGATAACTCGCAGGCACGCACCGGACGGGTGTTATTGAACCAGTTCGTCTCGGCGGCGGTCTCTTCGCTCACTACTAACAGCGCAAGGCGAAAAGAGAACCATTTGCCGGCGCTGTATCAACAGCTGTTTTTACTGCTGAACAAGTTTCCCGGCGATATCGCCCGCTTTCGGTTAGCGTTGACGCTGATTATCGCGCACCAGCGTCTACGCGATGCCCCGGTACCGGTAAACGAGGATCTGTCGGCCTTCCACCGCCAGCTGCGGCGAACCGCCGATCACGTTATCTCTGCCGGCAGCGACGATAAGCGCCGCCGTTACTTTACCCGTCTGCTGGAAGAGCTTGATGTTTATCAGGAAAAACTCCTTCACTGGCAGGCGTCGCCCCAGGTTACTGAGCCGGTGCGACGGTTGGTGGATATGCTGAAAAAATATCAACACGTGCTCACCAATAGCTAACCTGCGAACCGACGCCCCGGCGTCGGTTTTTTTATCGCTATACTTATTTGGTGTAGAGGGACAGAGCGGAAGGGGCGGCGGGCAATGACTATTTATACCTTTGATTTTGATGAAATAGCTGAGCAACAGGATTTCTATCGTGAGTTTTCCCGCGCCTTCGCGCTACCGGATAAGCAGGTGGATAACCTTGACGCGCTGTGGAGCGCGGTGACGGGAGGGCGCTTACCGTTCCCGCTGGAGATTGAATTTGTCCATCTGGATGAAAAACAGCGTCGTCGCTTTGGCGCGTTAATTTTGCTGTTCGATGAAGCGGAAGAGGAGCTGGAAGGACAACTACGTTTCAATGCCCGTTGGGCATAAAAAAGCCCCCGGCAGGCGGGGGCAAGTCGTCGGATAAGACGACGAGGGTTTATTTGTACAACTCAGCAGTCGCGTGCCAGCTGTCGCCGGTACGAGCTTCAATAATGCGGTAGCTGCTGGCGCCTTCTTTCTCGGCTTTAGCCGCGAGTTCCTGGCGCATATCCATTGGCGCGCTACCTACTTGCGATACAGAGATAGTGCCCATTGGTTGCAGGTTTTGTGCTTGATCGGCATTCACTTGCTGTACGGCTGCGCTTGCGCCGAAAGAGAGAACTGATGCCAGACCCAGGGATGCGATGATAATTGCGCTTTTCATAATCTTGACTCCAACCTTATGTGCAGCGGCGGGAGATTTCGTATGAACCCAGGCCGCTGAAGAGATACTGTTTCAGTTAATGACCGACAATCGTTAAAGCTTATTTATAAAGTTCAGCAGTGGCGTGCCAATGGTCGCCGGTGCGAGCTTCGATAATGCGATAAGAAGAAGCTCCTTCTTCTTGTGCTTTTTTGTTCAGCATTTCATGCATATCCATCGGGGAAGAACCTACCGCGCCGATAGATACGGTGCCCAGTGACTGGCGGCTTTCCGCTTGAGTGCTGTTGATTGAATCAGCGGCGAAAGCGCCAAAGGACAGTACGGATAGCATGCTGAGTGCGGCTACAGTGGTTTTGATTTTCATGATGTTCACCTCGTCGAATTTTATTATTAGGGGGCTTTGTTTCGTGACCCTTATCACAAAATCAAGTATACACTAATCACCAAAAATATTAATACCATGCTAATTGTTTTCAGTGTAAATAATTTCCAAGAAATGTCGTTTTTATAACGTATAAGAATTAGAAATGTCATTCATGGGGTGAATATCATGATTATTTATATTTAAATCAAATAGATATTGCGCTTTGATCTTTTGTGCGCTTTAGCCGTTATCATTCGGTAAAGGAATGTATAGAGGTGGAAAACCACACTAAATGTTAAAAAAATGCTGCTTTATTTGAAGGTTTGGGGGATAGCATTTTGCGGGGAAGAACCCTCTGGCAGGAACCAGAGGGGGAGCGCTTAGAGTTCCTGTTCGAACAGGACCAGAATCGCGTCGTAGAGATCTTTAACGGAAAAACCGCGGGCAGGGGTGGTAAAGATAGTGTCATCCCCCGCGATACTACCCAGAATACCTTCGGCTTTGCCTAAGGAATCCAGCAGGCGTGCGATCAGCTGCGCCGCGCCGGGGCTGGTGTGAATCACCACCACCGCATCGTTATAATCGATGTCCAGCACCAGATTTTTCAGCGGGCTGGAGGTTGTCGGCACGCCGAGTTCGGCAGGCAAACAGTAGACCATTTCCATTTTGGCGTTACGCGTGCGAACGGCGCCAAACTTTGTCAACATGCGGGAAACTTTCGATTGGTTGATGTTCTCGAAACCTTCTTCCTGCAGCGCCTGAACGATTTCGCCTTGCGAGCTGAATTTTTCTTCTTTAAGCAGCGATTTAAACGCTTTAACCAGTTCTTCTTGTTTTGCCGAACTACGCATAAGTCACCCAGATTATGGTGGTAAAAACAACATCATTATGCATACAAGTGCATTTTTATGCAAATAATCCGCAAAGGAATAGCGTAAATAATGTTATGAAAGGCGCATATTTTAGCAAATAACCCTGATGAGGAACATGCCTGCATCACAGCGGGTAAATTGCTGTAAAAGTGAAATAAATGTTATGAAATTGATATTGTTTTGCCGAGCGAGCTGGGTGTATTGTAACCAATAGTCGATCCGGTACTACGGCTTTGCTGGATGGCCAGTCTCAGGAAGAAAAATGCGAATTTGCTGCATCATTGCGCGTACCCCGCATTCTTCAGCCATAATTATTGTAATTGTTCATCTTGTGAATTAAGGTCCAGGCGACGGAATAACGAAAGACTATATTAACCATAATAAGGAGTTTAGGATGAAAGTTGCAGTCCTCGGCGCCGCTGGTGGAATCGGCCAGGCGCTTGCCCTACTACTTAAGACCCAACTGCCTTCAGGTTCAGAGCTCTCGTTGTACGACATCGCTCCGGTTACGCCGGGCGTGGCGGTAGATCTAAGTCATATTCCCACAGATGTAAAAATCAAAGGTTTCTCCGGTGAAGATGCCACCCCGGCGCTGGAAGGCGCTGATGTGGTGCTGATTTCCGCCGGCGTCGCGCGTAAGCCCGGCATGGATCGTTCCGACTTATTTAATGTTAATGCCGGTATCGTTAAAAACCTGGTGCAGCAGATCGCAAAAACCTGTCCGCAGGCCTGCATCGGTATTATCACCAACCCGGTAAATACCACCGTCGCTATCGCCGCCGAAGTGCTGAAAAAAGCCGGTGTGTACGATAAAAACAAACTGTTTGGCGTTACCACCCTCGATATCATTCGTTCTAATACTTTTGTCGCCGAACTTAAAGGTAAATTGGCAACAGAGGTTGAAGTTCCGGTCATTGGCGGCCACTCTGGCGTCACTATCCTGCCTTTACTGTCGCAGATCCCTGGCGTCAGCTTTAGCGAGCAGGAAGTCGCGGATCTCACCAAACGTATTCAAAACGCCGGGACGGAAGTCGTGGAAGCGAAAGCGGGCGGCGGATCGGCGACGCTGTCGATGGGCCAGGCCGCTGCGCGTTTCGGGCTCTCTCTGGTGCGTGCAATGCAGGGTGAAAAAGGCGTTGTTGAATGTGCCTATGTCGAAGGTGACGGGCAGTATGCTCGTTTCTTCTCGCAGCCGCTGCTGCTGGGCAAAAATGGCGTGGAAGAGCGCCAGTCCATCGGTAAACTCAGCGCTTTTGAACAGCAGGCGCTGGAAGGCATGCTGGATACGCTGAAGAAAGATATCGCCCTCGGCGAAGATTTCGTGAATAAGTAATGTCTACTTAGCAGAAAAGCCGGAACCGTCGTTCCGGCTTTTTTATCGCCTCATATCCCTGCCGAATGCGCCGCCTGGCGGCTAAATCAGTAAACACAAGATCAACCCGCTGATTGGTTCCGCCGGGGTATCGGCGTTGCCGATGGCGGCGCGCGTGTCCAATAAGGTGGGTCTGGAAGCGGACGGGCAGAACTTCCTGCTGATGCACGCGATGGGGCGAACGTGGCCGGGGTGATCGGCTCGGCGATCGCCGCCGGGGTGATGCTCAAGTACGTGCTGGCGATGTAAGCCGGCATCCTTCCCGGATGGCGGCTTGCGCCTTATCCGGGCTACCGGTCCGCTCCGGTTTGTAGCCCCGGTAAGCGCAGCGCCACCGGGGAGAGGTTCCCGGATAGCGGCTTGCGCCTTATCCGGGCGACCGGTGATCCCGTAGCCCGGCCGCGCGCCGCGCGAGCCGGGAATTTTCCCAGAGGAGGCTTTGATGAATGAAACGGTAGCATTACATCCTGCCAGCAGGTCATCGGCAAAAGAGGGAGTCATTGATGACACCCTGGCGTCGCTGGAGGAGCTTGAACAACTGCATCCGGCGCTGAATCTGCTGGCGCATCCGCCAGTCGTCCGTGGCAGCCATGATTTCTTTGTCTGTTGTTATGACGCAGGTGTACAGCATGCGCAGACCGGGAAGGCTGAAACGGTAGCGGCGTTGCTGGGTTCGCTGACGCATGAGCGGCAAAGGAGCGGCCTGCTTTGCGCCGCCGCCGGGCATCTGGATGCGCTGCGCCAGCCGCTGACGCATAATCGTTTAAGCGATCTCGCCGGGCAGATGTGCGCCAGCGTGGCGCAGGCTGATAGTGAATCGCGCAGCGGTTTCTACAGCGTACGCAGTATCTCGCTGCCGGTGTATCGACGATTGCTGCGGGACAACCATTCGCACAGCGTTTGCTTACAGCAGTCGCTGCTGCATTTGCTGGCCTGGAAGAGTGAATCGCCGTGGGCGCGGCAGCAGGCGCAACGGCTGCTGTGGCAGGGCGGGGTTCTCGGCGAGAGAGGGGAATTCGCGTTACTGACGCTGGATGATGAACTGCGGGAGCGGCAGGTCCGCTGGCCATCGATGTGGTCGTTACTGGCGGTGACCGGGTTTCTGGCCAGATTCCCGGCCGGACCTCTGTTTGCCGATTAATCGCGCTCCGATAACGGAGCGCTAATCGTTAATTTGTCGCCGGATATTCCTGTACCGCCACGTGCAGGGTGATTTTCTTATCATCACGCATGATGACTACCGGAATTTCTGAACCCGGGCGAATTTCCGCGACCTGATCCATGGTTTCCAGCGCCGAGATCGCCGGTTTATCGTTCACCGAGATGATCACATCATTGGCGCGGATCCCCGCCTGCGCCGCCGGGCCGTCAGGTGCGACGTCATTAACGACGATCCCCTGGATCTGATCCATGCCGCCGCTCTGCGCATGCATCGGCGCGATCTCGCGGCCGCTGATCCCGATGTAACCGCGGATCACCCGGCCGTCGCGGATCAGTTTATCCATGATTTTGGTCGCCAGCTGGAACGGGATGGCAAAGCCGATCCCTTCCGGCGTTTCGCCGTCATTGCTCTTATCAAACGACAGGGTGTTAATACCCATCAATTCACCCAGCGAGTTGACCAGCGCGCCGCCGGAGTTGCCGTGGTTGATAGAGGCGTCGGTTTGCAGGAAATTCTGTCGCCCGGTGGGGTTCAGGCCGATACGACCGGTCGCGCTGATGATACCCTGGGTGATGGTTTGCCCAAGGTTATACGGGTTGCCTATCGCCAGTACCACATCGCCGATATGTGGAACGCGTTTCGGGTTAATCGGGATAACCGGCAGGCCGCCGCTGGCGTTTATTTTGAGCACCGCCAGGTCAGTCAGGGTATCGGAACCGACCAACAGGGCTTCAAATACCCGTCCATCCTGCAAGGCGATGATTATCTGATCGGCATCGTTGATGACGTGCTTGTTGGTGAGGATATATCCGCGTTGGTCCATGATAACGCCGGAGCCGAGCGTCAGCTGGTTATGGCTGGTGCTGTTCAGCGCGCGGTTATAGACGTTGACCACCGCCGGCGCGGCGCGTCTTACCGCAGCATTATAGCTGGCGGGCGATTCGTCAGCGGTATCGCCCGGCGTCGCCGACGAGAGCTGCCACTGGCGCAGCGAAGGCATCGCCGCCAGCAGGATGCCGCCGACGATTAAACCGATAAGGACTGAACGTAAAAGCTTTCCTGGCATGATGCGAATATCGTTAATTAATGGGCAGGCGCAGCATAGCATGACTTATCCGGACATCGCACGACGTGCGATGTCCGGATGCAGCCGTCAGCGTAGCAGCAGATAAATGCTTTCGTTACCGCGCAGCACATTCAGCGCGATGACGGCCGGTTTGGTTTCCAGCACTTTACGTAGCTCGGCGATGGAACGCACGCGCTGGCGGTTGAGGCCGATAATGAGATCGTCTTTATGCAGGCCAACCTGAGCCGCCGCGCTGCCTTTATCGACGTTATCGATGTTCACGCCCTTAGTGCCGTCTTTTAACTGGCCATCGCTTAGCGCCGCTCCCTGCAGGGCCGGGATAATCAGCTCGGCGCTGGCGGTGGAGGAGGTGCTCTTATCCAGCGTGACCTCGACGTCCAACGGTTTGCCGTCGCGCAGTAGCCCCAGTTTTACTTTTGTGCCAGGGGCGGTAGTGGCGATACGCGAGCGCAGCTCGGCGAAGCTGCTTAGCGGCTTGCCGTTCATGCTGACGATAACATCACCGGATTTAATCCCAGCTTTTGCGGAGCCTGAATTGGCCAGGACTTCGCTTACAAAGGCGCCACGCTGAGCGTTGATATTCATCGCTTTGGCGATATCCGCGCTCATTTCCATGCCTTTAATGCCCAGCAGGCCGCGTTTGATTTCGCCGTATTGAATAAGCTGATCGGCGAGGGTCTTCGCCATGTTGCTCGGGATGGCGAAGCCGATACCGATGCTGCCGCCGCCCGGCGCCAGAATGGCGGTATTGATGCCGATAAGCTCGCCGTTGAGATTCAGCAACGCGCCGCCGGAGTTGCCGCGGTTAATTGAGGCATCGGTCTGAATAAAGTTTTCCAGCCCTTCGAGATTAAGGCCGCTACGACCCAGTGCGGAGATGATGCCGGAAGTAGCGGTTTGCCCGAGGCCGAAGGGGTTGCCGACGGCAACGGCGAAATCGCCGACGCGCAGCTTGTCGGAATCCGCGATGGCGATTTGCGTTAAATTGCTGGGTTTTAAAACCTGCAGCAGGGCTATATCGCTCTGTTCATCGCTGCCGACCAGTTTGGCATCGAACTCGCGGCCATCGTTCAACTGAATGCTGATTTTCTGCGCCTGGCTTATTACGTGGTTGTTGGTCAGCACATAGCCTTTGGCGGCGTCGATAATCACCCCTGAACCGAGGCCTTCAAACGGCTGCGCCTGCTCTTGCGGCGCGTTGTCGCCGAAGTATTTTTTCAGCTCTTCCGGCATATTCTGCACCGGCGAGGCGGTGCCTTCTACCTGCACGCTGACCACCGCAGGCAATACTTTTTCCAGCATCGGCGCGAGGCTCGGTAGCGCGCCCTGGCCTGGAACCTGGGTCGGCAGCGATGCCGCCGCCGGAGGCAGGACCGACAACGATAATCCAATGCTTAACGCTAACGCACTCAACAGCAAAGTCTGTTTCTTCATTAGATGCTGGCTCTCGTAACCTGAGGTGTATGGAAAATACGTCTGAATGGTTTGATGTTATTGAATTTTCGACCGGCTAACAATGCGGTCCGTGCTTAAATTGTAGCTGGGATGCAGGGGGAAGACGGGCGCGGAAGGCGCGCCCGGTAAATATTTTTACGCAGACAGCGGGATCAGTCGCGTTTCGCGCCACCGCGCAGTAGGCCGGATGCACCTTCAGAATAATCGCGCGGCATCTGTACCGGCGCCTGATCGTTGCTGGCTTCGGACTCCGCCAGGCGATTGCGGAACGGATTGGCTTCCGCCATCGCGTCCGGCAGCAGGCTGCTGGAGCTTTTTGCCATGTGCTGATACAGCTGACGGTAGTCATCCGCCATGTTGTCCAGCAGTTCTGCGCTGCGCGCAAAATGGCTGACCAGCTCTTCGCGATACTCTTCAAGCTCTGCTTTATTCTTTTCCAGTTCGAACTGCAGCGCTTGTTGCTGACGCAATTTGCGGTTACCAAAACGCATGGCGACGGCACCGATGATGATACCGACGACTAATCCAATTAGCGCGTATTCCCAGGTCATGAACATCTCCCGTTGTTTTGTGGTTCCGTAGGGTGGCTGTTAGGCTCTCCGCCTGCGCCCGATAGTGCCACTATAACCGCTAATTCCACAGAAGTGGAATCCTGGCGTATCATCGCGTACTGTAGAACCGCCTTTTTTTCGTCAATCGTGGGCCACGGCGCCACGGTTTTCAAGGAATAACAATAAGATCATGCAAAGCCTGTCCCCAACATCGCGTTACCTTTTAGCTCTCAAAGAGGGCAGCCATCAACCCGACGACGTGCAACAAGAAGCGGTCAGTCGCCTCGATACCATCTATCGTGAACTGCAGGAAAAACCTGTAGCCGCAGCGCCTGCTGGCGGCGGGCTGCGGGCGAAATTCAGCAAACTGCTCGGCAAACGCGAACCGGCGGCGGAAGCGACCGCCGTACGCGGCCTGTATATGTGGGGCGGCGTTGGGCGCGGCAAAACCTGGCTGATGGATATGTTTTATCAAAGCCTGCCGGGCGAGCGTAAACAGCGCCTGCATTTCCATCGCTTTATGCTGCGCGTACACGAAGAGTTAACTACCTTGCAGGGGCATAGCGACCCGCTGGAGATCGTTGCCGATCGCTTTAAAGCGCAAACCGATGTGTTGTGCTTTGACGAGTTTTTTGTCTCCGACATCACCGATGCCATGCTGCTCGGCGGCTTAATGAAAGCGCTGTTCTCGCGTGGGATTACGCTGGTTGCTACCTCAAACATCCCGCCGGACGAGCTCTACCGCAATGGTCTGCAGCGTGCGCGTTTCCTGCCGGCGATAGACGCCATCAAACAGCATTGCGACATTATGAACGTCGATGCGGGGATTGATTACCGCCTGCGCACATTAACCCAGGCGCATCTGTGGCTGTCGCCGCTCAATGGCGAGACCAGCCAGCAAATGGATAAACTCTGGCTGGCGCTGGCGGGAGCCAAACGCGAGCAGATGCCGACGCTGGAAATTAACCACCGGCCGCTGCCGACGTTAGGCGTGGAAAACCAGACTTTGGCGGCGTCGTTCGACACGCTGTGCGTGGATGCGCGCAGCCAGCATGATTACATCGCGCTGTCACGCCTGTTCCATACCGTGATGTTGTTCGATGTGCCGGTGATGACGACGCATCTTGAGAGCGAAGCGCGGCGCTTTATCGCGCTGGTGGATGAATTCTACGAACGTCACGTAAAACTGGTGGTTAGCGCGGCGGTGCCGCTGTATGAGATCTATCAGGGCGAACGCTTGAAGTTTGAGTTCCAGCGCTGTTTATCGCGCCTGCAGGAAATGCAAAGCGAAGAGTATCTGAAACAACCGCACATGCCCTGAATCCAGCCTTCTTCTCACATTGAGAAAAACCTGCTGCAAATCACATAAAGGGGTCGATCTTTGGCCCCTACTTCTCTATAATCTTGCGACCCCACGTTACGAGAAGGTTTTTTTTCCCGAAATCTTCTATGTGCTGGCATAGGCTATTCGAAGGGGTAGGTTTGCCGGACTTTGTCGTGTGAACCTCAACTGACTAAACGTTTGGGTGTTCACCAACGTGTAACTTATTTATTTGGGTAAGCTTTTAATGAAAACTTTTACAGCTAAACCAGAAACCGTAAAACGCGACTGGTATGTTGTTGACGCGACCGGTAAAACTCTGGGCCGTCTGGCTACTGAACTGGCTCGTCGCCTGCGCGGTAAGCACAAAGCGGAATACACTCCGCACGTTGATACTGGTGATTACATCATCGTTCTGAACGCAGAAAAAGTTGCTGTAACCGGCAACAAGCGCGAAGACAAAATGTACTACCACCACACCGGCCACATCGGTGGTATCAAAGAAGCGACCTTTGAAGAGATGATTGCCCGCCGTCCTGAGCGTGTGATTGAAATCGCGGTTAAAGGCATGCTGCCAAAAGGCCCGCTGGGTCGTGCTATGTACCGTAAACTGAAAGTTTACGCTGGTAACGAGCACAACCACGCGGCACAGCAACCGCAAGTTCTTGACATCTAATCGGGATTATAGGCAATGGCTGAAAATCAATACTACGGCACTGGTCGCCGCAAAAGTTCCGCAGCTCGCGTTTTCATCAAACCGGGCAACGGCAAAATCGTAATCAACCAGCGTTCGCTGGAACAGTACTTCGGTCGTGAAACTGCCCGCATGGTAGTTCGTCAGCCGCTGGAACTGGTCGACATGGTTGAGAAACTGGATCTGTACATCACTGTTAAAGGTGGTGGTATCTCTGGTCAGGCTGGTGCGATCCGTCACGGTATCACCCGCGCTCTGATGGAGTACGACGAGTCCCTGCGTTCTGAACTGCGTAAAGCTGGCTTCGTTACTCGTGACGCTCGTCAGGTTGAACGTAAGAAAGTCGGTCTGCGTAAAGCACGTCGTCGTCCGCAGTTCTCCAAACGTTAATTGTTTTCTGCTCACGCAGAACAATTTGCGAAAAAACCCGCTTCGGCGGGTTTTTTTATGGATAAAACGGCTGTTATCCACAAAGAAATGGTCTGTTCTTACCACTTTTTCAGCATTTCCAGAATACCCTCACCACAACGTCCGCAAAATCTGGTAAACTATCATCCAATTTTCTGCCCAAATGCTGGTGGTTGTTCATTTTTTAGTTAATCAATGAACATATCGTCGCCGTGCGAATGGGGTTTATACATCTGGCTGGCCATGCGTGGTCGGCAGCAGTAAAAATTCTGAATATACCTGGAGGTTTTCATGGCTGTCGCTGCCAACAAACGTTCGGTAATGACGCTGTTTTCTGGTCCTACTGACATCTATAGCCATCAGGTCCGCATCGTGCTGGCCGAAAAAGGTGTCAGTTTTGAGATAGAGCACGTGGAGAAGGATAACCCGCCTCAGGATCTGATTGACCTCAACCCGAATCAAAGCGTCCCGACGCTGGTGGATCGTGAGCTCACTCTGTGGGAATCCCGCATCATTATGGAATACCTGGATGAGCGTTTCCCGCATCCGCCGCTAATGCCGGTTTACCCGGTGGCGCGTGGTGAAAGCCGTCTGTACATGCAACGTATCGAGAAAGACTGGTATTCGCTGATGAATACCATCCAGACCGGTACCGCGGCCCAGGCTGATGCCGCTCGTAAGCAACTGCGTGAAGAACTGCAGGCGATTGCGCCGGTCTTTACTCAGAAGCCTTACTTCCTGAGCGACGAATTCAGCCTGGTCGATTGCTACCTGGCTCCGCTGCTGTGGCGTTTGCCGGTTCTCGGCGTAGAACTGGTGGGTGCTGGCGCGAAAGAGCTTAAGGGCTATATGACTCGCGTCTTCGAACGTGATTCTTTCCTCGCTTCTTTAACTGAAGCCGAGCGTGAAATGCGCCTCGGCCGGGGCTAAATAATGGATGTCTCACAGCTGACGCCGCGTCGCCCGTACCTGCTGCGGGCGTTCTATGAGTGGCTGCTGGATAACCAGCTGACTCCGCACCTGGTCGTCGATGTGACGCTGCCAGGCGTTCTCGTGCCGATGGAGTACGCTCGCGACGGCCAAATCGTTCTGAATATTGCGCCGCGTGCGGTGGGCAATCTGGAACTGGCGAATGACGAAGTGCGCTTTAATGCTCGCTTCGGCGGCGTACCGCGCAACGTTTCCGTGCCGCTGGCTGCGGTACTCGCTATCTATGCCCGTGAGAACGGCGCAGGAACGATGTTTGAACCTGAAGCGGCCTATGACGAAGATGTCAGCAGCCTCAACGATGATGACGTCGTGTCTGAGAGCGAAAACGAAACGGTGATGTCGGTGATTGATGGCGATAAGCCGGATAATCACGATGACGATCCTGACGACACGCCGCCGCCGCCGCGCGGTGGTCGTCCGGCGCTGCGCGTTGTGAAGTAATGCCTGACAGGCCCTCCGGGGCCTGTTTTTTTTGCTCCTGCTTAACCACGATCAAGCATAAAAAAAGCCCGATAGCGTTAACCATCGGGCTTTTCTGCGTTGAGACTCAGGGTCTAATCAGACTTCAAGATAGTTGAGGATCCCGTCCGCCGCTTTACGGCCTTCGGCAATCGCCGTTACCACCAGGTCTGAGCCGCGAACGATATCGCCGCCGGCAAAGATTTTCGGGTTGCTGGTCTGGAACGCGTTGTCGCTGCCTTCCGGGGCGATGATGCGGCCCTGAGAATCCAGCTCGACGCTATGTTTCGCCAGCCATTCCATGCTGTGTGGACGGAAACCAAACGCCATCACCACCGCGTCTGCCGGCACCACGTGCTCGGAACCGGCGACGATTTCCGCGCGACGGCGGCCTTTCGCATCCGGCTGGCCCATTTCGGTACGCGCCATTTTCACGCCGCACACTTTGCCGTTGGCATTCACTTCCACGCCCAGCGGCTGGACGTTGAACTGGAATTCGACACCCTCTTCACGCGCGTTTTTCACTTCGCGTTTGGAACCCGGCATGTTTTCTTCGTCACGACGATAGGCGCAGATAACGTGCGCCGCCCCCTGACGAACCGAGGTCCGCACGCAGTCCATCGCGGTGTCGCCGCCGCCGAGAACCACCACGCGTTTGCCTTCCATACTGACGAACGGTTCGTGCGCCGTTTCGCCAAAGCCCATGATCTGTTTGGTGTTGGCGATAAGGAACGGCAGTGCGTCATACACGCCGTTGGCATCTTCGTTTTCCAGTCCGCCGCGCATGGACTGGTAGGTGCCCACGCCCAGAAATACGGCATCGTACTCTTTCAGCAGATCGTCGAGTTGGACGTCACGGCCCACTTCGGTATTGAGCCGGAACTCAATCCCCATGCCGGTGAAGATCTCACGGCGGCGGGTCATCACCTCTTTTTCCAGCTTAAACGCCGGGATGCCGAAGGTCAGCAGACCGCCGATTTCCGGATGACGATCGAAAACGATCGCCTTTACGCCGTTACGGGTCAGCACATCCGCGCAGGCCAGGCCTGCCGGACCGGCGCCGATAATGGCGACGGTTTTACCGGTTTGCTTCACGCCGGACAAGTCCGGACGCCAGCCCATCTCAAACGCCTTATCATTGATATAGCGCTCAATGTTGCCGATGGTTACCGCGCCGAACTCATCGTTCAGGGTACAGGAACCTTCGCACAGCCGGTCCTGCGGGCAGACACGTCCGCAGACTTCCGGCAGGGTGTTGGTCTGATGCGACAGTTCGGCCGCTTCAAAAATACGCCCCTCGTTGGCCAGTTTCAGCCAGTTAGGGATGTAGTTGTGCACCGGACATTTCCATTCGCAGTACGGGTTGCCGCAGGAGAGGCAGCGATCTGCCTGCGCCTTGGCCTGGCCTTCTGAAAACGGCTCGTAAATTTCTACAAATTCAATTTTACGGATCTTCAGCGGTTTCTTTGGCGGATCAACGCGCTGCAGGTCGATAAATTGGTATACGTTCTGACTCATCTTAACCCCTTACTGCGCCTGCACCCGCAGCTCAGCTGCGGAACGACTACGGTGACCCAACAGTGCTTTAACATCGCTGGACTTCGGTTTAACCAGCGCAAACTTCGCCGCGAAGGCCGGCCAGTTGGCGAGGATCTCTTCGCCGCGCTGCGAACCGGTAAGCTGAACGTGTTCGGTAATTAAGCCACGCAGGTGCTCCTCATGGATAGCCAGCGTGTCCACGTCCAGAACTTCCACCAGTTCAGGGTTAACGCGTTTACGGAAGTCGCCATCTTCATCCAGGACGTAAGCAAAGCCGCCGGTCATACCTGCGCCGAAGTTCACGCCGGTTTTCCCCAGGATACAGACGATGCCGCCGGTCATGTATTCACAGCCGTTGTCGCCGATGCCTTCCACCACGGTGATGGCGCCGGAGTTACGTACCGCAAAGCGTTCGCCCGCGCGTCCTGCCGCGTACAGACGACCGCCGGTCGCGCCATACAGACAGGTGTTGCCAATGATACTTGCTTCATGGCTACGGAAGGCGGAGCCGACCGGAGGACGAATCGACAGCAGACCGCCCGCCATCCCTTTCCCCACGTAGTCGTTGGCGTCGCCGGTCAGGTGCAGCTCAACGCCGCCGGCGTTCCAGACGCCGAAGCTCTGGCCCGCGGTACCGCTAAAGTGGGCGGTAATCGGGTCGGCGGCCAGCCCCTGGTCGCCGTGAGTCTGGGCGATATAACCGGACAACGACGCGCCAACGGAACGGTCGGTGTTGCGAATATCGAACCAGAACGTTTTGCTCTGTTTGTTATCCACATACGGCTTCGCCTGCTGCAGCAGCTGCGCGTTGAGCACGCCGTTATCGAACGGCGGGTTGCTCTCGGTGCAGTACAGCGCTTTGCCCGGCAGCGGCTCAGCGGTTTCCAGCAGTTTGCCGAGCTCCAGTTTCTGCTGTTTCGCCGTAAAGCCTTCCAGTTCTTTCAGCAGGTCGGTGCGGCCGATCAGGTCCACCAGACGCTTCACGCCCAGCTGCGCCATCAGCTCGCGGGTTTCGCGGGCGATGAATTCAAAGTAGTTGGTCACTTTGAATGGCAGGCCGTGGTAGTGGTTCTTACGCAGTTTGTCATCCTGGGTCGCCACGCCGGTGGCGCAGTTGTTCAGGTGACAGATACGCAGGTATTTACAGCCCAGCGCGACCATCGGGCCGGTGCCGAAGCCGAAGCTTTCCGCGCCAAGGATCGCCGCTTTGATGATATCGAGGCCGGTTTTCAGGCCGCCGTCTACCTGCAGGCGAATTTTATGACGCAGGCCGTTGGCGACCAGCGCCTGCTGGGTTTCCACCAGGCCAAGTTCCCACGGACAGCCGGCATATTTCACCGATGAAAGCGGGCTCGCCCCGGTACCGCCATCGTAGCCGGCGATAGTGATTAGGTCTGCGTAGGCTTTCGCCACGCCGGTGGCGATGGTGCCGACACCCGGCTCGGAAACCAGTTTGACGGAAATCATCGCCTTCGGATTGACCTGCTTGAGGTCGAAAATCAGCTGCGCCAGATCCTCGATAGAGTAAATATCGTGGTGCGGCGGCGGGGAGATCAGCGTCACGCCAGGTACCGAATAACGCAGTTTGGCGATATAAGGCGTCACTTTGTCACCCGGCAACTGTCCGCCTTCACCGGGTTTCGCGCCCTGGGCGACTTTAATCTGGATTACGTCGGCATTCACCAGGTAGGCTGGGGTAACGCCGAACCGACCTGAAGCCACCTGCTTAATACGCGAGACTTTGTTGGTGCCGTAGCGCGCCGGGTCTTCACCGCCTTCACCGGAGTTGGAGAAGCCGCCGATGCTGTTCATCGCTTCCGCCAGTGATTCGTGCGCTTCCGGGCTCAGCGCGCCGATCGACATGGCCGCGGTATCGAAGCGTTTAAACAGCTCTTTCGCTGATTCCACTTCATTGATGCTTATGGCTTCATCGCCTGGGTTGAGCGCCAGCAGATCGCGCAGCGTGGCTGCCGGGCGTTCGTTAACCAGCTTCGCGTATTCCTGATAATCACGGTATTCGCCGCTCTGAACCGCCTGCTGCAGGGTGCGAACGACGTCCGGGTTGTAGGCGTGATATTCGCCGCCGTGGACATATTTCAGCAAACCGCCCTGAGCCAGCGGTTTACGCGCCAGCCATGCGCGTTTCGACAGATTCAGCAGGTCCTGCTGGAAGTCATCGAAACCGGCGCCGCCGATGCGGCTCACTACGCCCTGGAAGCAGAGGTCGGCCACGTCGCGATGCAGACCGACCGCTTCGAACAGCTTCGAGCAGCGGTAGGAGGCGATGGTCGAGATCCCCATCTTCGACATGATTTTGTACAGGCCTTTGTTGATGCCGTTACGGTAGTTCAGCATCACCGTACGGTATTCTTTATCGATAGCTTTGCTATCCACCAGCTTCGCCAGGGTTTCATAGGCAAGATATGGATAGATAGCCGTCGCGCCAAAGCCCAGCAGCACCGCAAAGTGGTGCGGATCGCGGGCGCTGGCGGTTTCGACGATGATGTTAGCGTCGCAGCGCAGGCTCTTATCGACGAGGCGCGTCTGGATGGCGCCAACGGCCATCGGCGCCGGTACCGGCAGACGGTCTTTCGCGATGTTGCGGTCGGACAGCACCAGCAGTACGGTGCCGTTACGTACCATCTGTTCCGCTTTATCGCACAGCGCTTTTACCGTCTCGGCCAGCGTGGTTTCGTTGGCATCAAAGGTAATATCCAGGGTGTCGGCGCGATAATGCTCCTCTTCCATGGTGGTCAGCTGTTTAAAGTCGGAGTACAGCAGGATCGGCGATTTGAAGCTCAGGCGGTGCGCCTGGCCTTCCGCTTCGCAGAAGACGTTCATTTCACGGCCGATGCTGGTGGCCAGCGACATCACGTGCGCTTCACGCAGCGGATCGATCGGCGGGTTTGTCACCTGGGCGAACTGCTGGCGGAAATAATCATAAATGATACGCGGCTGGCTGGAGAGCACGGCGAATGGGGTATCATCGCCCATCGAACCGACCGCTTCCTGGCCGTTTTCCCCCAGGACGCGCAGTACGGAGTCCAGCTCTTCGGCGCTGTAGTTAAACTGTTTCTGGTAGCTGGCGAGCGTGTCATCATCCAACTGACGGCTGCCGACTTCTTCTTCCGGCAGGTCTTCGAACGGCACCAGACGGCGGACGTTTTTCTCCATCCACTCTTTGTACGGATGGCGGCTTTTTAGATCGTTATCGGTTTCCGCCGAGTGCAGAATGCGCCCGCTGCGGGTATCGATGACCATCAGCTCGCCAGGCCCAACGCGGCCTTTTTCCATCACCTCATCAGGCTGGTAGTCCCAGATACCGACTTCAGACGCGCAGGTGATGAGTTTGTCTTTGGTGATGACGTAGCGCGCCGGACGCAGACCGTTACGGTCGAGGTTACAGGCGGCGTAGCGACCGTCGGACATGACGATGCCCGCCGGGCCGTCCCACGGCTCCATATGCATGGAGTTAAAATCGAAGAACGCGCGCAATTCCGGATCCATGTCCGGGTTATTCTGCCAGGCTGGCGGTACCAGCAGGCGCATCGCGCGGACGATATCCATCCCGCCTGCCAGCAGCAGTTCCAGCATATTATCCATCGAGCTTGAATCAGAGCCGGTTTCGTTGACGAACGGCGCGGCGTCATGCAGATCGGGGATCAGCGGAGTCTGGAATTTATAGGTACGGGCGCGGGCCCACTGGCGGTTACCGGTGATGGTATTGATTTCACCATTGTGCGCCAGATAGCGGAAAGGCTGCGCCAGCGGCCAGCGCGGCACGGTATTGGTGGAGAAGCGCTGGTGGAACAGGCAGATGGCGGATTCCAGACGCAGGTCCGCGAGGTCCAGGTAGAAGCGCGGCAAATCCGCCGGCATACATAGACCTTTATAGATATTAACCAGGTTCGACAGGCTACAAACGTAGAAATCTTTGTCTTCCTGCAGGCGCTTTTCAATGCGGCGGCGCGCGATGAACAGACGGCGTTCCATATCGCGCGGACGCCAGCCTGCCGGCGCGTTAACAAAAATTTGTTCAATACGAGGCAGCGAGGAGAGGGCGATTTCACCGAGCACGCCTTCATTGGTTGGCACATCGCGCCAGCCAACGATAGACAATGTTTCGCGTTGCAGCTCTTCTTCAACGATACGGCGCGCAGCGCTTGCCAGCTCGGGGTCTTTATTCAGGAACAGCATCCCGACGGCGTAGTTTTTGGCTAAGCGCCAGCCGCGCTCTTCCGCCACAATCCGGAAGAAACGATCGGGTTTTTGTAACAGCAGGCCGCAACCGTCGCCGGTTTTACCATCGGCCAGGATCGCGCCGCGGTGCTGCATTCGGGCCAGTGCGTGTATAGCGGTGCGCACTACCTTGTGGCTAGGTTCGCCTTCTATGTGGGCGATCAGGCCGAAACCACAGTTATCCCGCTCAAGGGATTTGTCGTACAACATATCAGTGAACCTCCCCAGGCTCTACGGGACGCCCCCTTAATCGATTGCGCGCAAGGCACAGCAAGAGCATGGCGACGGGGTAAGGGCATCTTTGCCTACCTCGCATTCGCCCTCTTTAAATCCTTTTCGCATCGGTACACAAGTTTGAGGACTTGCTATTAAGAGGGAATCTCAATTACTGCATAAATATGATGAGCAGAGCGCTCATCCAGAAAGCTTCCAGCGGATTCCCAACTTAGCGAGAATCCACACTTACGTCAAATGGCAATCTTATTTATACAAAAGTGTGCTAAGAGGTGTTTAATTTTATGATTTTAAAAAGAATTGTTGTTTTTTTAAAGGCATATAAACTCTCAGGGATGCGTAATCTAGTGTGATCTGTCTCACTATATCCGTAGCCTAAGATTACCTTTCTGTGCTGAATTGTATTTTTATGGCGGAATATTTGACTGCTGGTTGTCTTAATGGCAGGAAATAAAACTGTTTTTTGCTGCGACAAAGATAATTGAAACTCAGCATTGAAGTATAAGTAAATGTTATTACAACGGGTGTGAATGAAACCGCGTTTATTTTGATTTAATATGCAATGAGGTAAGCGGCCGCGCTGACGATTGATCCAGGTCATCGCCGTCGGAGGCTAAAAATGGCAGGCTTGGCCCCTTTCTTGAGGCCGGTCTATCAGATTATGCAGTTACAAAAATTAGTCAACATGTTTGGTGGGGATCTTACGCGCCGCTACGGCGAAAAGGTTCATAAACTGACGCTGCATGGTGGATTTAGCTGCCCGAACCGGGATGGCACAATTGGCCGCGGCGGCTGCACATTTTGTAATGTCGCCTCCTTCGCCGACGAGGCCCAGCAGTACCGTTCGATTGCCGATCAGCTGGCGCACCAGGCGCAGTTGGTCAACCGCGCGAAACGTTATCTCGCCTATTTTCAGGCTTATACCAGCACCTTTGCCGAAGTACAGTCGCTGCGTTCAATGTATCAGCAGGCGGTGAACCAGGCGAATATCGTGGGGCTGTGCGTCGGCACCCGCCCCGACTGCGTTCCCGATGCGGTGCTGGACCTGCTCAGCGAATATCGGGAGCAGGGCTATGAAATCTGGCTGGAGCTGGGATTGCAGACCGCGCATGATAAAACGCTGCATCGTATCAATCGCGGCCATGACTTTGCCTGCTACCAGCGCACCACCCGACTGGCGCGCGAGCGCGGATTAAAGGTCTGCGCGCATCTTATCGTCGGCCTGCCGGGTGAAACCCAGCAGCAGTGCCTGCACACCCTGCAACGGGTGGTCGACACCGGCGTCGATGGCATCAAACTGCACCCGCTGCACATCGTGACCGGCAGCATCATGGCGAAAGCCTGGCAGGCGGGTCGCCTGAACGGTATTGCGCTGGATGATTATACGATCACCGCCGGTGAGATGATTCGCCATACCCCGCCGGAGGTGATTTACCATCGCATCTCGGCCAGCGCCCGCCGCCCGACGCTACTGGCGCCGCTGTGGTGCGAAAACCGCTGGACCGGTATGGTCGAGTTGGACAAATACCTTAATACCCATGGCGTTCAGGGGTCGGCATTGGGGACGCCGTGGATCCAGCCTGCCTGATGTTCCACTTCCTTAACGGCTGATTACCTCCGCATTTTTTGCACAACTTACAGCGTAATGTTCAGAATTGGGTATTATTGTGCGGAGTTGGCGATAAGGAATCCCTCATGAAGCAAATTCGTATGCTGGCGCAGTACTATGTCGACCTGATGATGAAGTTAGGTCTGGTGCGCTTTTCAATGCTGTTGGCTCTGGCGCTGGTGGTGCTGGCTATCGTGGTGCAGATGGCCGTCACGATGGTGCTGCATGGACAGGTGGAGAGTATTGATGTCATCCGCTCTATCTTCTTCGGGCTGCTGATTACCCCCTGGGCGGTCTATTTTCTGTCAGTGGTGGTCGAACAGCTGGAAGAGTCGCGTCAGCGCCTCTCGCGGCTGGTGGAAAAGCTGGAAGAGATGCGCGAGCGCGATCTTAAGCTTAACGTACAGCTCAAGGATAATATCGCCCAGTTGAACCAGGAAATTGGCGAACGTGAAAAAGCGGAAGCGGAGCGCGAAACCACGCTGGAACAGCTGAAAATAGAGATGAAAGAGCGCGAAGAGACGCAAATTCAGCTAGAGCAACAATCCTCTTTCCTGCGCTCTTTCCTTGATGCCTCACCGGATCTGGTTTTCTATCGTAACGAAGATAAAGAGTTCTCCGGCTGTAACCGGGCGATGGAGCTGTTGACCGGTAAAAGCGAAAAGCAGTTGATTCACCTCAAGCCGCAGGATGTCTATAGCGAAGAAGCCGCGGTGAAAGTGCTGGAGACCGATGAGAAAGTCTTCCGCCATAATGTCTCGCTGACCTACGAACAATGGCTCGATTATCCCGATGGGCGTAAAGCCTGCTTTGAGATCCGCAAGGTCCCCTACTATGACCGCGTGGGCAAGCGCCGTGGCCTGATGGGCTTTGGCCGCGATATTACCGAGCGTAAGCGCTATCAGGACGCGTTGGAGCGCGCCAGCCGGGACAAGACCACCTTTATCTCAACCATCAGCCACGAGCTGCGTACGCCGCTCAATGGCATCGTTGGGCTCAGCCGCATCCTGCTGGATACTGAATTGACCAACGAGCAGGAAAAATATCTGAAAACTATCCATGTTTCAGCGGTGACGCTGGGGAATATCTTCAACGATATTATCGATATGGATAAGATGGAGCGGCGCAAAGTTCAGCTTGATAATCAGGAGGTGGATTTTACCAGCTTCCTTGCCGATCTGGAGAACCTCTCAGGCCTGCAGGCGCAGCAGAAAGGTTTGCGCTTTGTGATGGAGCCAACCCAGCCGCTGCCGCATAAGGTGATAACCGATGGCACGCGTCTGCGGCAGATCCTGTGGAACCTGATCAGCAATGCGGTGAAGTTTACCCAACAGGGCAATGTCACCGTGCGCGTCCGCTATGACGAAGGCGATATGCTGCACTTCGAAGTCGAGGACTCCGGTATCGGTATCCCGCAGGCGGAGCAGGACAAAATTTTCGCCATGTATTATCAGGTGAAAGACAGCCACGGCGGTAAACCGGCAACCGGTACCGGTATCGGGCTGGCGGTATCGCGCCGGCTGGCGCGCAATATGGGCGGCGATATCAGCGTGACCAGCCAGCCGGGGCAGGGGGCGACGTTTACCTTGACCGTACACGCGCAGGCGGTAGCTGATGAAGTTGAAGATACGCTGGCCGAAGACGATATGCCGCTGCCGGCGCTGAATGTGCTGCTGGTGGAAGATATCGAACTGAACGTGATTGTCGCCCGTTCGGTGCTGGAAAAATTGGGCAACAGCGTGGACGTGGCGATGACTGGTAAAGCCGCGCTGGAGATGTTCGAACCCGGCGAATACGACCTTGTGCTGCTGGACATTCAGCTACCGGACATGACCGGCCTCGATATCTCGCGACAGCTAAAACAACGCTATGCCGCCGATGAGTTGCCGCCGCTGGTGGCGCTGACCGCCAACGTCCTGAAGGACAAAAAAGAGTACCTTGATGCCGGCATGGATGATGTACTGAGCAAGCCGCTGTCGGTACCGGCGTTAACCGCGATCATCAAGAAATTCTGGGATGCGCCGGAAGACGATGGCCATGAGCCGCCTGCGGTGGATGTGGCGAAATCGGCATCGGTACTGGATACCGACATGCTGGAACAATATATTGAGCTGGTGGGGCCGAAGCTGATTACCGACGGGCTGGCGGTGTTCGAGAAGATGATGCCGGGCTACATGTCCGTGCTGGAATCGAATCTCACCGCGCGCGACCAGAAAGGTATCGTCGATGAAGGCCATAAAATTAAGGGCGCGGCGGGGTCGATAGGCTTGCGCCATATCCAGCAATTAGGGCAGCAGATCCAAACGCCAGATTTACCCGCCTGGGAAGACAACGTCGGCGAGTGGGTAGAAGAGATGAAATCCGAGTGGCAAAACGATGTTGCGGTACTGAAGGCCTGGATTGCGGCGGCGGATAAAAAATGACCCCGGATAAACCGGGGTGCGCGAATACTGCGCCAACACCAGGGAACTGGTTGTTGAGCCAGGATTGTTCGAGTGATTTTTTTACACGGCGCAACCTGAGGATTTGGCTTGCTCGCTCATTAAGATAGCAAACCATAAATATTTTGTTACGTGAATCGGTAAAATATGTGAAGCATAGCGAGTAAATCAAAATTATTTACTTGTTTCATAGAGTTGCGCTAAGGGGTTAGCAAGATGAAGAAGATTGGCGTGGTACTAAGCGGCTGTGGTGTTTACGACGGCGCAGAAATCCATGAAGCGGTCATTACCCTGTTGGCCATTGCGCGTCGCGGCGCGCAGGCGGTTTGCTTTGCGCCGGATAAGGCGCAAACCGACGTGATCAACCATCTGACCGGCGAAACGATGGCGGAAAGCCGCAATGTGCTGATTGAAGCGGCGCGCCTGGCGCGCGGCGCTATTCAGCCTTTGGCCAGCGCCCGCGCGGACGAGCTGGATGCGCTGGTTGTGCCAGGTGGCTTTGGCGCGGCGAAAAACCTGAGTAATTTTGCCGCCCAGGGAAGTGAATGCGTTGTTGATCGCGATCTGCAGGCATTAACGCTGGCGATGCACGAAGCGGGTAAGCCGCTGGGCTTTATGTGTATCGCGCCGGCGCTGTTGCCGAAGATTTTCCCGACGCCGCTGCGGATAACCATCGGTACCGATCCGGATACTGCCGAGGTGCTGGAAGAGATGGGCGCGGAGCACGTGCCGTGCCCGGTTGACGATATCGTGGTCGATGAAGACAACAAGGTGGTGACCACGCCTGCTTATATGCTGGCGCAGAATATTGCCGAGGCCGCCAGCGGTATTGAGAAACTGGTCGATCGCGTACTGGTTCTCGCTGAATGAGTAAGCGTGTTGCGCCGCTGGCGATGATTAAGCGCCTGCTGTTACGCCTGCTGCTGGTCTGTGTGGTGTTCTGGGGCGGCGGTATCGCCGTATTCAGCGTCCTGCCGGTGCCGTTCTCAGCGGTGATGCTGGAGCGCCAGGTTAGCGCCTGGTTCTCCGGTGATTTCCATTATGTCGCCCATTCTGATTGGGTTGGCATGGACGAGATTTCCCCCTGGATGGGGCTGGCGGTGATTGCCGCCGAAGATCAGAAATTCCCCGACCACTGGGGTTTTGACGTACCGGCAATCGAAAAAGCGCTGGCGCACAACGAACGGAATGAAAATCGAATTCGCGGCGCGTCGACGCTCTCTCAGCAGACGGCGAAAAACCTGTTTTTATGGGATGGCCGCAGCTGGTTGCGCAAGGGGCTGGAAGTGGGCTTGACCGTCGGCATTGAAACGGTCTGGAGCAAGAAGCGCATTCTTACCGTGTACTTGAATATTGCCGAGTTTGGCGACGGTATTTTCGGCGTAGAAGCGGCGGCCCAGCGCTATTTTCATAAGCCGGCCAGCCGTTTGACCCCTGCAGAGGCCGCGCTGCTGGCGGCGGTATTACCGAACCCGATTCGTTTTCGCGCCGATGCGCCATCAGGCTATGTTCATAGCCGACAGGCGTGGATCCTGCGCCAGATGCGTCAGTTAGGCGGCGAAGGCTTTATGCAGGCCAATAAGCTGCATTAACCGCGATCCCGCCGGGAGATGATTAGTCTTCATCAAACCCGGCGTTGAACAGCGCAATCACCGCCGCCAGCGCTTCGACTTCCTGCGGGCCGCTGGCCTCAACTTCAATTTGGCGTCCTTTGGCGGAATCCAGCATCAGCAGGGCGATAACGCTGTTGGCTTCCGCTTCGGTGCCTTCGTCGTTGCGTAGCAACACTTCCGCATCGAAATTCTGCATCAGCTCGAAAAGCTTCATTGCCGGGCGCGCGTGCATGCCCAGCTTGTTGGTGATTTCAACGGTTTGCTTGACGGTCATGATTTACGTTTTTCCAGCGTCCGGTGACGAGATTGCACGTTCTTACCGCGCGAACGGAAGTAGTCAGCCAGCTGTTCGGCAATATAGACCGAGCGATGCTTACCGCCGGTACAACCAATGGCTACCGTCAGATAGCTGCGGTTATTGGTTTCCAGCATCGGCAACCATAGCTCCAGATAGCTACGCGTCTGGTAAATAAAGTTATGCACTTCCGTATGGCGATCGAGGAAGGCGGCAACCGGTTTATCGAGGCCGGTCATGGGGCGCAGCTTCGGATCCCAGTGCGGGTTTGGCAGGAAGCGGACGTCAAACACGTAATCGGCATCGATAGGGATACCGTGTTTGAAGCCGAATGATTCAAAGACCATCGTCAATTCACGCTCGCGTTTACCTAACAGGCGGGTACGCAGCATCTCGGCCAGTTCATGCACCGACATTTCGGAAGTATCGACGATCAGATCCGCACGGGAGCGCAGCGGCTCAAGTAGATCGCTCTCTTCGTCGATCGCGCTTTCAAGCGACAGATTCTTGCTGGAGAGCGGATGTAAGCGACGGGTATCGCTGTAGCGGCGGATCAGGGTGTTGCGGTCGGCATCAAGGAACAGCAGCTGCGGGGAGAAGGATTCCGGCAGATTCTGCATCGCTTGTTCAAAGATTTCCGGTGATTCCGGCATATTGCGCACGTCAATGCTGACGGCCGCGGAGATATCGCGGTCGGCCAGCGTTCGCGCCAGCTCAGGCAACAGCACTACCGGCAGGTTATCCACACAGTAGAAGCCCATATCTTCCAGCGCTCGCAGGGCGACGGATTTCCCCGAGCCAGAGCGGCCGCTGACGATCATCAGTACCATGTACCGTTTCTCCTCAGTACGATAAAGGTTAAGACGCGACTCACGTTAAGCGTCATCGCTGCTTCCTGCTTCGGTGATGATCTCATACAACTCTTCATCGCTCACCGCAGCGCGCAGGCGACGGCAGATGGTTTTGTCCGCCAGACGTTTGGCGACCAGCGAGAGCGTATGCAGATGGGTTTTGGTTTGATCGGCCGGCACCAGTAGCGCAAACAGCAGATCGACCGGCTGATTGTCGATCGCATCGAAGGCGATCGGCGTTTCCAACTGCACAAATACGCCAACGGCGCGCAGGGTATCCTCTTCAAGCTTGCCGTGAGGGATCGCAATGCCGTTGCCGATCCCGGTACTGCCCATTTTTTCACGGGTCAGGATCGCTTCAAAGACCACCTGAGGCGGTAAACCTAGCTGCTTCGCCGCCAGTTCGCTGATAATTTCCAGCGCGCGTTTCTTGCTCTGGCAGTGAACCTGGCTACGGGTACAATCCTGGTTAAGGACATTGCTCAGTTGTAGAGCGGAATCGTTGTTCATCATAATTTCACCTGAGCTGCCCTTATCCGCGGGCTGCGGATAAGGGCGATCGCCCGGACAATTAGTGTTGTTTCAGTTTATCTTTATGTTTTGTTAACTGTCTTGCCAGCTTATCGATAAGACCATCGATAGCAGCATACATATCCTGCCCTTCCGCACTGGCATGGATTTCGCCACCGTTGACATGCAAATTGGCGTCCGCGATTTGCGTCACCTTCTCTACTTTTAACACAATATAGACCTGGTTGATCCTATCGAAAAACTGCTCCAGTTTGCTGAACTTCGTAGTGACGAAGTCGCGCATGGCGGGAGTGATCTCGACGTTGTGTCCTGTAATGTTGAGCTGCATAGTGTCTTCCTTATCGGTTGTGTCAGACCAGTTGTTTGCGCTGGTTTGACGGCGGAATGGATAAAGACTCTCGGTACTTAGCAACAGTGCGCCGCGCCACCATAATACCCTGATCGGAGAGCATGGTGGTGAGCTTGCTGTCGCTCAACGGCTTCGCGGGGTTCTCCGCGGCGATTAACTTCTTCACCAGCGCACGAATGGCGGTAGACGAGGCTTCGCCGCCGCCTTCGGTATTGACGTGGCTGGAGAAGAAATACTTCAACTCAAAAATACCGCGTGGACTGTGCAGATATTTTTGCGTGGTAACGCGTGAAATGGTTGATTCATGCATCTCGACGGCCTGGGCGATATCCGCCAGCACCATCGGTTTCATAAATTCTTCACCCTGCTCAAAGAAGGCCTGCTGCTGTTCGACGATGCAGCGGCTGACGCGCAGCAGGGTATCGTTACGGCTCTCAAGGCTCTTAATCAGCCAGCGGGCTTCTTGCAGGTTGCTGCGGATAAACTGGCTGTCGGCGTCGTTGCGCGCATTATTGCCCATCGCCGCGTATTGCTGATTAATCTTCAGCCGCGGAATGCTGTCGGAATTGAGCTCGACGACCCAGCGGCCGTTAACCTTGCGCACCAGTACATCCGGGATCACGTATTCCGGCTCGCTGGTTTGAATGGACTGACCCGGGCGCGGATCCAGCGACTGGATCAGGCAAACCGCCTCTTTCAGAACGTCTTCTTTCAAGCGAGTGACGCGCATCAGGCTACGGAAATCGTGGTTGGCCAGGAGATCAAGATGCTCGCTGATAATCAACCTGGCTTCTTCCAGCCACGGCGTTTCTTTGGCAAATTGTGAAAGCTGGATCAGCAGGCAGTCACGGAGATCCCTGGCGGCGACGCCGACCGGATCGAAACGCTGTACGCGCTTGAGTACCGCTTCAACTTCCTCAAGACCAATTTCATCATCTTCGATACTGTCGACAATGTCCTGAATGGAAATAGTGAGGTAGCCGGTATCGTCAACGGCATCGACGATGGAGGTGGCTATCGCGCGGTCGGTATCGGTGAATGGCGTGAGCTCGACCTGCCACATCAGATAATCCTGCAGGCTTTGGGTGGTCTCACCCTGATAGATCGGCAGTTCATCGTCCTGGTAGTCGACGCCATTACCCGACGGCGTGCCGGCGGTGTAGATTTCATCCCAACTGGCGTCCAGCGGGAGCTCGTCCGGCATCTCTTTTTGTTCGAGCGCGTCGACGGTATCCAGAGACTCGCGGTCCTCGGCTTCTGTGGTTTCAACCTCTTCGTGAAGATCGGTTTGCTCAAGCAACGGGTTACTCTCCAGCGCCTGCTGGAGTTCTTGCTGGAGTTCTAACGTGGACAGCTGCAACAAGCGGATGGCCTGCTGCAGTTGGGGCGTCATGGCAAGCTGTTGGCTTAGCCTTAATTGCAAACCTTGCTTCATGTTCAGGGTCAATATCTCCGGCTAAAACGTCTATAACCTCTACCCTATCAGAGTCTGAAGTCTTCCCCAAGGTACACGCGTTTAACCTGCTCGTCTTCAAGGATTTGCTGCGGGGTGCCGTGGGCGATGAGATGGCCCTGGCTCACGATATAAGCTCGTTCACAGACCGCCAGCGTCTCCCTGACGTTATGGTCAGTAATGAGTACGCCCAGCCCGCTGTCGCGCAGGTGTTCGATGATGCGTTTAATATCGATAACCGAGATAGGGTCAACCCCGGCGAACGGTTCATCCAGCAGGATGAATTTCGGGTTCGCCGCCAGCGCGCGGGCGATTTCGACGCGGCGGCGTTCACCGCCGGAGAGCGCCTGGCCCAGGCTATCGCGCAGGTGTTCAATGTGGAACTCTTCCATCAGCTCTTTAGCGCGATCTTCACGCTGCTCGCTGCTGAGATCGTCGCGGATCTGTAGCACCGCCATCAGATTATCGTAGACGCTCAGGCGGCGGAAAATAGAGGCTTCCTGCGGCAGGTAACCGATGCCGCGCCGCGCGCGGGCATGTAGCGGCAGCAGGCTGATATCTTCATCGTCAATGATGATGTTGCCGGCGTCGCGCGGCACGATGCCTACCACCATATAAAAGGTGGTGGTCTTACCGGCGCCGTTCGGGCCCAGCAGGCCGACGATTTCACCGGAGTTGACGGTCAGGCTGACGTCTTCCACCACGCGGCGGCCTTTGTAGGCTTTGGCGAGATTTTTTGCAGTTAATGTTGCCATAACGGATTACTTACCTTTCTTCTGCTGATCGCCGCTTTTGTCCTGCAACTGCGAAGGTACCAGCACCGTAGTCACGCGACCGCCTTTGTTGCTGAAGGCCTGCATTTTCTGCTCTTTCACCAGATAGGTGATTTTGTCGCCCTGAATATTGCTATCCAGCTGTTCCAGATGCGCGTTGCCGGTCAGCACCACGAAATCGTTCTGCAGTTCATAATGCATTTTCGACGCGCGGCCTTTCACCGGCTTGCCGTTGTCCTGCATCTGATAGAAGGTGGCCGGATTGCCGAAACCGTCGATCACCTCTTTGCCTTTTTCACCGCCAGGGCGGGTAACCACGACTTTGTCGGCATTGATTTTAATGGTCCCTTGGGTGACGACCACGTTGCCGGTGAAGGTCACGACGTTGCCCTGCATATCCAACGACTGCTGATCGGACTCGATGTGAATCGGCTGATCGGTATCGCCGGTTTTTGCCAGAGCCGGCAGGCTGGCGGCCAGAAGCGCGCTTGCGAGCGCAATGTTAAGGCTGAGTTTGTTTGTTCTGAATTTCATAAGAGGTTCTAACCTTTTCAATCAGCTCGGCATTTTTGCTGCGTAGGTTCCCGCGCATTTTCAGGCCGCTGGAATTAAATGTTGTTCCGTACAACGTCACCATATCGTTAGAGGTTACATCCTGGGTCACCAGGTTTACCTGCGCGTTATCGGTGGTAATTTTGCGCAGTTGAGAGTCGGGGCTCAACGCGTCGACCTCAACATGGCCGTAAAGATACAGCATACGGTCGTTGGTTAACTTGGCTTTATCCGCTCTGATTGACCAGGTCGGAACCTTATTGGTATCAAAGGTGGTCATCACCGGATTGGTGAACCACGATACTTCTTGTTCGGAAAAGTATTCGACATGCTCGGCTATCAGACGATAGCTCAGCGCGCCTTCCGGGCTGTACACCACGGTATCGGTATGCTCGCTTTTATACGTCGGATCGTTAGGATTGACCGCGACGGTCGCGGTGTCGTCCGTACTCGCCAGGTTCAGGCCGATCAGGATCAACGCGACCAGCGATAGTAAGATGATAACCCAACGTCTGGTTTTACTCATATTGATTGCCCTTTGGCCTCATCAAGCTTGCCCTGCGCCAATAGTAACAAATCGCAGACTTCGCGTACCGCGCCGCGTCCGCCGTTAATTCGCGTGACGTAATTCGCCCGCGGGAGCAACAGCGGATGCGCATCGGCGACGGCGACGCTTAAACCGACTTCCGCCATTACCGGCCAGTCGATCAGATCGTCGCCAATATAAGCGACTTCATCCGGGCGAACCGCCAGTTTGCTTAATAATTCACGAAACGCCAACAGCTTATCGGACTGACCTTGATACAGATGCGTAATGCCCAACGTCTGGCAGCGGTCTTCTACCAGTTTAGCTTTTCGCCCGGTAATAATCGCGACTTCAATACCGGAAGTCAGCGCGCAGCGGATCCCGTAGCCATCGCGGACGTTAAACGCTTTCAGCTCTTCGCCGTTGTTGCCCATATAGATAAGACCATCGGAAAGCACGCCGTCGACGTCGAGGATCAGTAAACGGATCTTCGCCGCCCGGTCGATAAATTCCTGGCTTACCGGCCCGTAGCAGGTGTCGACCTGGGCATCAGCATTATTCATTATTTTATCCTTACTTACACTACGCCAGCGCGCAGCAGATCGTGCATATGTACCACACCTAGCAGCCGGTCGCCATCGGCAACCAGCACGCAGGTGATATGGCGGGACTGCATCAGGTTGAGCGCATCTACCGCCAGCATGCCTGGACGAATGCGGATCCCGCCTGGGGTCATGACTTCAGCGATGCTGGCGTTGCGCATATCGACGCCGGTATCGAAGACGCGGCGCAGGTCGCCATCGGTGAAGATGCCGATGATATTCATCTCGTCATCGCAGATGGCCGTCATGCCCAGATTTTTGCGGGTGATTTCCAGCAGCGCGTCGCGCAGGGTAGCCTGCAGGCCGACGTGGGGGATCTCGTCGCCGGTATGCATAATATCATTGACCCGCAGCAGCAGCTTACGACCGAGTGCGCCGCCGGGGTGCGACAGGGCGAAATCTTCGGCGGTAAAGCCGCGCGCTTCGAGCAGCGCCACGGCGAGGGCGTCACCCATCACCAGCGCGGCGGTGGTGCTGGAGGTCGGCGCCAGCCCTAGCGGGCAGGCCTCTTTCGGCACTTTCACACACAGATGAATATCGGCGGCGCGCGCCATGCTGCTATCCGGACGGCTGGTAACGCAGATAAGCGGCACCTGCTGGCGTTTAAGCACCGGAATCAACGCCAGGATTTCATTAGATTCACCTGAGTTAGATAACGCGATGACCACATCCTGCGGCGTCACCATCCCCAGATCGCCGTGAGCGGCTTCACCGGGATGGACAAAAAAAGCCGAGGTGCCGGTACTGGCGAAAGTCGCCGCCATTTTGCGCCCGATATGCCCGGATTTGCCCATACCCATCACCACGACCTTACCGCCGCAGCGGAAAATCGTCTCACAGGCACGGGTGAAATCTTCATTAATATACTGATCGAGCTGGGCCAGACCTTCACGTTCAATTTCCAGAACCTGACGTCCTGCCTGTTGAAAGTCAAAATCCGTTGGCAAATCTATTTGCGACATGATGTTACCCCAATTCATTCAACGAAGTACGGCGCTGAACAGAACAGCACCGCCAACCAAACCATAAAGCCGCCGACCAGCAAGGCGCCCGCTACGCGCCCCGGCTGCCGTTTACGCCGCCAGCACAGCAGCGCGAAGATCGCGCTGACCAGCAGCATCACGCTGTAGTCGCGCGTAAAAGCTTCAGCAGGGAAGGCGCCAGGGGCGATTAACGCCGGCAGCCCGAGCACCAGCACGAGATTAAGGATATTGGCGCCAATGATATTCCCGATGGCGATATCGTCTTCCCCTTTTCGTGCGCCGGCGATAGCGGTGGCCAGTTCCGGCAGGCTGGTGCCGATAGCAATGACCGTTAAGCCCACCGTCAGTTCGCTAATGGCGAAATAGTTCGCCAACACCGTGGCGTTATCTACCACCATACGGGTGGCCATCGGCATGACGATCATCGCCACCCCAAGCCACAGCAGGGCGACGGGTAGCGAACCGCCGCGCGGTAGCTCCGCCAGCTGTTCCCGGGTCAGGCTATCGCTACCCTGACGTTCCGCCAGACGCGCTATTTTTAGGGTAAACACCAGCCACAGTATGGCCAGCGCCAGTAAAAACAGCCCGTCCAGACGCGAGAGCTGGCCATCGTAGAGCACAAATCCCGCCAGTAAACTGACCAGCAACATTAGCGGCAATTCGCGGCGCAGGATATCAGAATGCACGGTAAATGGATGGAGCAGGGCGGCAAGGCCGAGAATTAATAGAATATTCGTAATATTGGATCCCAACGCCGTACCGATCGCCAGATCGGTTTGCCCGTGAAGGGAGGCGGCGGTGGAAACGATGATCTCCGGCAGGCTGGTACCGATGCTCACGACCGTCATGCCGATGATGAGCGGCGGGATCCTCATCATGCGACACAGTATTGAAGCGGCGTATACCAGACGATCGGCGCTGTAAACTACCAGCAGTAAACCAATTATTAACAGAGCCGTTGCTAAGAGCATCTAAAGTCCTTTCTTCAGGTATAATCGTCGCCTCGCTGGCCGTCCGTACGCAGCGTAACGAATTCTTAATTTTGACTTTATGTGTGGCAAAAGTAAAACAAATGCCAGCTTTCGCTAACCCGGGCAGGTAAGATTCTGTAAAAATGTTGGGTTTGTGGTGAAAGAAAGCGCCATGCTTAGCCCGAAGGTTTAGTAAGGATGATTTTATGAGCCAAATTCTGGCGAATTTAGTCGAGGTTCGCGGTATTCGTTTCTCTCGGGGCGACCGCGTCATCTTCGATGATATCTCGCTATCGGTGCCTCGCGGCAAGATTACCGCCATTATGGGGCCATCGGGGATCGGCAAGACGACCCTGCTGCGTTTGATCGGCGGCCAGATCCCGCCGGACAGCGGCGAGATCCTGTTTGACGGCGAAAACGTGCCGCAAATGACGCGCTCGCGGCTGTATACCGTGCGTAAACGCATGAGCATGCTGTTTCAGTCCGGCGCGCTATTCACCGATATGAACGTGTTTGATAACGTAGCTTACCCGCTGCGCGAACATACTCAGTTGCCGGATGCGCTACTGCACACCACCGTCATGATGAAGCTGGAGGCGGTTGGGCTACGCGGCGCGGCGAAACTGATGCCTTCGGAACTCTCCGGCGGGATGGCGCGGCGCGCGGCGCTGGCGCGGGCGATTGCCCTTGAGCCGGATCTGATCATGTTTGATGAACCTTTCGTCGGACAGGATCCCATCACCATGGGCGTATTGGTTAAACTTATCTCAGAGCTGAATAGTACCCTGGGAGTGACCTGCATTGTGGTATCGCATGACGTACCGGAAGTGCTGAGCATTGCGGATTACGCCTATATCGTGGCGGATAAGAAAATCGTTGCCCACGGCAGCGCGCAATCGCTGCGTGAAAATAGCGATCCGCGCGTGCGCCAGTTCATTGATGGCATCGCTGACGGCCCGGTGCCGTTCCGCTATCCTGCGGGCGATTACCACCATGATTTATTAGGCAAAGGGAGCTAAACGACTCATGCTATTCAATGCGTTGGCAGCGCTCGGACACCGCGGCATCAAAACCACCGCGACCTTCGGGCGCGCCGGATTAATGCTGTTTAATGCCGTGGTGGGCAAGCCGGAATTTCGCAAACATGCTCCGCTGCTGGTGCGCCAGCTGTATAACGTCGGCGTGTTATCGATGCTGATTATTATCGTCTCGGGGCTGTTCATCGGTATGGTACTGGGGCTGCAGGGCTATCTGGTATTAACGACCTATAGCGCAGAGACCAGCCTGGGTATGCTGGTGGCACTGTCGCTGCTGCGCGAGCTGGGGCCGGTGGTAGCCGCACTGCTTTTCGCCGGGCGAGCCGGTTCGGCGTTAACCGCCGAGATTGGCCTGATGCGGGCGACCGAGCAGCTCTCCAGCATGGAAATGATGGCGGTGGATCCGCTGCGCCGGGTGATTTCGCCGCGCTTCTGGGCCGGGGTTATCTCGCTTCCGCTGTTGACGATCATATTCGTCGCCGTAGGCGTCTGGGGCGGTTCGCTGGTTGGCGTCAGCTGGAAAGGCATCGACGCGGGGTTCTTCTGGACCGCGATGCAAAATGCCGTCGACTGGCGAATGGATCTGGTTAACTGCCTGATTAAAAGTCTGGTTTTTGCCGTTACGGTAACCTGGATTGCGTTATTCAATGGTTATGACGCTATCCCCACTTCCGCTGGAATTAGCCGGGCAACGACGCGCACCGTGGTGCATTCGTCGCTGGCGGTTCTGGGGCTGGATTTTGTGCTGACTGCGCTGATGTTTGGGAATTAAGTTCATGCAAACGAAAAAAAATGAGATCTGGGTAGGTGTGTTCTTACTGGCGGCGCTGCTGGCGGCGCTGTTTGTCTGTCTGAAGGCGGCGAACGTCACCTCGTTGCGTACCGAACCGACTTATCGTCTTTATGCGACCTTCGATAACATCGGCGGCCTGAAAGCGCGTTCACCGGTGCGCATCGGCGGTGTGGTGGTCGGTCGCGTCGCGGATATCACCCTCGATCCAAAAACCTATCTGCCGCGCGTTGCCATCGATATCGACCAAAGCTACAACCACATTCCGGATACCAGCTCGCTGGCGATTCGTACTTCTGGTTTGCTCGGGGAACAGTACCTGGCGCTGAACGTCGGTTTTGAAGACCCGGAACTGGGCACCGCGATTCTTAAAGACGGCGGTACGATTCAGGACACCAAGTCCGCCATGGTGTTGGAAGATCTGATAGGCCAGTTCCTCTATAACAGCAAGGGCAGCGATAATCAGAATTCTGACAATGATAAGGCGGCGGCTGAGGGTCATACTGACGCTACGCCGCAGGCCGGCATGACGCATTAATTTCAGGAGAGACAAGATATGTTTAAACGCTTACTCATGGTCGCCATGCTGGTGATTGCTCCACTAACAGCCGCGCATGCCGCGGATCAAACTAACCCGTATAAGTTGATGGACGAAGCGGCGCAGAAGACCTTCGATCGTCTGAAGAACGAACAGCCGAAGATCAAAGCCAACCCGAACTATCTGCGTGATATCGTCGATCAGGAACTGCTGCCTTACGTGCAGGTGAAATATGCCGGCGCGCTGGTGCTGGGCCGTTACTACAAAGAGGCGACGCCTGCACAACGTGAAGCTTATTTCGCCGCCTTCCGCGAGTATCTGAAACAGGCTTACGGTCAGGCGCTGGCGATGTACCACGGCCAGACTTACCAAATTGCGCCTGAGCAGCCGCTGGGCAGCGCAACCATCGTGCCGATTCGCGTCACCATCCTCGACCCGAATGGCCGTCCTCCGGTACGTCTGGACTTCCAATGGCGTAAAAATACCCAGACCGGCAACTGGCAGGCTTATGACATGATCGCCGAAGGCGTCAGCATGATCACCACCAAACAAAACGAGTGGAGCGACCTGCTGCGCACGAAAGGTGTTGATGGTCTGACCGCGCAGCTGAAAGCTATTTCTGCCCAGCCTATCACTCTGGATCAGAAGAAATAATGAGCGAACAACTGAGCTGGAACCGCGACGGTGAACGCCTGGCGTTGCGCGGCGAACTGGATCAGGAATTTATACTGCCGCTGTGGAATGCACGCGCGCAGGCGACCGACGGCGTATCCACTATCGACCTCAGCGACGTTTCACGGGTCGATAGCGCTGGGGTAGCGTTGCTGGTTCATTTTGTCGCGCTGGTACGTCGGCAGGGCAAAACGGCGCAAGTGGTAGGGAAAAGCGAAAACCTGCAAACGCTGGTGAGTCTTTACAACCTTCCGGCGGACATGATCCCGTAAATTTTTCAGTAGGTTAATGCTGAAGCTATTCTGAAAGCCCCATCAATCTGTTCGATGGGGCTTTTTGCTTGTTTAAGACAGCGCCACTTTCCTCTAAGATGTTGGGCTGTTTTCACACTCAGAAAAATGTGATCCCATGGAAAATCATGAAATTCAGACCGTGCTGATGAACGCACTCTCCCTTCAGGAAGTCCACGTCTCTGGCGATGGCAGCCACTTTCAGGTTATCGCTGTGGGTGAGATGTTTGACGGCATGAGCCGGGTAAAAAAACAGCAGGCTATCTACGCGCCGCTGATGGAATATATTGCCGACAATCGCATTCATGCGCTGTCGATCAAAGCGTTTACCCCGCAAGAATGGGCACGCGATCGCAAACTTAATGGCTTTTAAGCTGTAGGGATGTTCCCTACAGCGTTGATGAATTTTTAACCGAGAACAGAATCAATGGATAAATTCCGTGTTCAGGGGCCGACTCGCCTGCAGGGCGAGGTCACCATTTCCGGCGCTAAAAACGCTGCCCTGCCAATCCTCTTTGCCGCGCTGTTAGCCGAAGAGCCGATTGAAATCCAGAACGTACCGAAGCTGAAAGATATCGATACCACCATGAAGCTGCTGAGCCAGCTGGGCGCGAAGGTCGAGCGTAACGGTTCCGTATGGATCGATGCTGGCCCGGTAAATGTTTTCTGTGCTCCGTACGATTTAGTGAAAACCATGCGCGCTTCCATCTGGGCGCTGGGGCCGCTGGTGGCGCGTTTCGGCCAGGGCCAGGTTTCTCTGCCGGGCGGCTGCGCTATCGGCGCGCGTCCGGTCGACCTGCACATTACCGGCCTGGAACAGCTGGGCGCGGAAATCAAACTGGAAGAAGGCTATGTGAAGGCGTCGGTTAACGGGCGTCTGAAAGGCGCGCATATCGTGATGGATAAGGTCAGCGTAGGCGCGACCGTGACTATCATGAGCGCGGCGACGCTGGCTGAAGGCACGACCGTGATTGAAAACGCCGCGCGCGAGCCGGAAATCGTCGATACCGCTAACTTCCTTAACGCGCTGGGCGCGAAGATTACGGGTCAGGGTTCCGACCGTATCACCATTGAGGGCGTTGCGCGTCTGGGCGGCGGCGTTTATCGCGTGCTGCCGGACCGTATCGAAACCGGTACCTTCCTGGTCGCTGCGGCGATCTCCGGCGGTAAAATTATGTGCCGTCATGCGCAGCCTGATACCCTGGATGCGGTACTGGCTAAGCTGCGTGAGGCTGGCGCGGACATTGAAGTCGGTGAAGACTGGATTAGCCTCGATATGCATGGCAACCGTCCGAAAGCGGTCAACGTGCGTACCGCGCCGCACCCGGGTTTCCCAACCGACATGCAGGCGCAGTTCACCTTGCTGAACCTGGTGGCTGAAGGAACGGGCGTTATCACTGAAACCATCTTCGAGAACCGCTTCATGCACATTCCGGAACTGATCCGTATGGGCGCGCACGCGGAAATCGAAAGTAATACCGCGATTTGCCATGGTGTCGCGAAGCTGTCCGGCGCACAGGTCATGGCGACCGACCTGCGTGCATCTGCAAGCCTGGTGCTGGCGGGTTGTATTGCGGAAGGGACGACCATCGTCGACCGTATCTATCATATCGATCGCGGCTATGAGCGCATCGAAGATAAACTGCAGGCTCTGGGCGCGAATATCGAACGCGTCAAAGGCGAGTAATTCTGCTGCGGTAGCAGCCCTCTGACGTCCGTCCGGGGGCTGCTATCGATCTCTCCCTCACGTTAGGTCTTATGTCTCTTCTGACGCATCATCTGCGTTCTGTCGATGAACTGATGGGTAATGGGGTCGTGGTAACGCGATGGCCAGATAACCCACGGATCGGTTCCCAGCGCGTTTGCGATAATCAATTCGCCTTTAGGCCACGGACGGGTTAGCGCGTTGGCAAGCGTAGAAGAGCTTAATCCGTGACGTCGTGACTCAGCTGCGAGGGACGTCCCCTTTTTGCGAAGGCCGGCAATAATATCCGCTGAATGCCAGTCGATGAACTTATCCATAAATTCTCCCGGTGATAACTGTCTGCGCGTCAATACGGACGGCCGAAATACTATACCCTGGTTCTTATATGGTTTTAACAAGTTCCAGTATTGTTCTTGTACATTCAGAATATATTAAGGTTTCTGGCATTATTTGAAGAATATTGGATTTTATTGGAACTCTCCCGCGCGGTGAGCACGGGAGAGAAGGAGAGGATTAGTGGTCGCGCTGAACGGCGATATGCGCAAGGCCGATGAGGGCATCGCGCCATGGCGTATTCGGCAGAACCTGCAGTGCGGCGATAGCTTTATCAGCTTCTTCTTCCGCACGTTTCTGCGTCCACTCCAGCGAACCGCAGGCCGCCATGGTTTCAAGTACCGCGTCAAGCAGATGACGCCCGTTACCCTGCTCGATAGCGCCGCGAATCATTGCCGCCTGATCCGGGGTACCGTGATGCATAGCGTGTAGCAGAGGCAGCGTTGGTTTGCCTTCGTTCAGGTCATCACCGACGTTTTTGCCAAGGCGTTCGCCATCGGAACTGTAATCCAGCAGATCGTCAATCAGCTGGAACGCGGTGCCGAGGTAACGGCCGTAATCCTGCAGCGCCTGTTCTTCTTCGGCGCTGCAACCAGCCAGGATACCGGAACACTGCGAAGCGGCTTCAAACAGACGGGCGGTCTTACTGTAGATGACCCGCATATAATTCTCTTCCGTGATATCCGGGTCGTTGACGTTCATCAACTGCAGGACTTCGCCTTCGGCAATGACGTTTACGGCTTCCGACATCACCTCCAGCACCTTCAGCGAACCGAGACGAGTCATCATCTGGAAGGCGCGGGTGTAGATAAAGTCGCCCACCAGTACGCTGGCGGCGTTACCAAACGCGGCGTTGGCCGTCGCTTTGCCGCGGCGCATATCGGACTCGTCGACGACGTCGTCATGCAGTAGGGTCGCGGTATGAATAAATTCGATCAGTGCGGCGATGTTGACGTGCGCATTCCCCTGATAGCCGACCGCGCGAGCTGCAAGCACGGCGATCATCGGACGAATACGTTTTCCGCCTCCGCTGACGATGTAGTAGCCTAACTGATTGATAAGCTGAACATCTGAGTTGAGCTGCTCAAGGATTGCCGCATTGACACCCGCCATATCCTGCGCGGTTAACTCATTGATTTTTTCTAAATTCATCGCAAAAGCCGGGCCAAATGTCCTGTTACCGCGAATCCAGGTGGGATCACAGAAGGATTAAGATAGAATTAAAAGAAGATATGATTGTACTGAAAAATCAGCGCAGATAAACGTTAGCGTGAAAGTTGTGTTTTTTTTCTGCGTTGATCGATGATCGCTCTTGTCAAAGGGTCGCGTTTTGCGTAATATTCGCGCCCTATTGTGAATATTTATAGCGCACTCTGAATCACACGAAGAGGTGCGCGGAAGCGGAGTTTTATATGTACGCGGTTTTCCAAAGTGGTGGTAAACAACACCGAGTAAGCGAAGGTCAGACCGTTCGCCTGGAAAAGCTGGACATCGCAACTGGCGAAGCTGTTGAGTTCGCTGAAGTTCTGATGATCGCAAACGGTGAAGAAATCAAGATCGGCGTTCCTTTCGTTGAGGGCGGCGTAATCAAAGCTGAAGTTGTTGCTCACGGTCGTGGCGAGAAAGTTAAAATCGTTAAGTTTCGTCGTCGTAAACACTATCGTAAGCAAGCAGGCCACCGTCAGTGGTTCACTGATGTGAAAATCACTGGCATCAGCGCCTAAGACTTGAGGGAGTAGATTTAAATGGCACATAAAAAGGCTGGCGGCTCGACTCGTAACGGTCGCGATTCAGAAGCTAAACGTCTGGGCGTAAAACGTTTCGGCGGTGAAGCAGTTCTGGCAGGTAGCATCATCGTTCGTCAACGTGGTACTAAATTCCACGCTGGCACCAACGTTGGTTGCGGCCGTGACCACACTCTGTTCGCTTTGACTGACGGTAAAGTCAAGTTCGAAGTTAAAGGCCCGAAAAACCGTAAATTCATCAGCATCGTTGCTGAATAAGTTTTTCGCGTCCTGGTGACGGATGAAAGCCCCGCAACACGTTGCGGGGCTTTTTACATTAGAATCCCGGAAAAAATTTCTGCAGGGAAAACGGGCATCATGAAGCAGCAGGCCGGCATTGGCATTCTTTTGGCGCTAACCACCGCGATGTGTTGGGGAGCACTGCCAATTGCAATGAAGCAGGTTCTTGAAGTGATGGAGCCGCCAACGGTGGTCTTTTATCGCTTTTTGATGGCCAGTATTGGTCTTGGCGCGATCCTCGCCATCAAAGGCAAACTGCCGCCGCTGCGAATTTTTCGCAAGCCGCGCTGGTTGGTTTTATTAGCGATTGCTACCGGCGGTCTGTTCGGTAACTTCATTCTGTTCAGCTCTTCCCTGCAATATCTCAGTCCAACGGCCTCCCAGGTCATCGGCCAGCTATCGCCGGTCGGCATGATGGTGGCAAGCGTTGTGATTCTGAAAGAGCGCATGCGCGGTACCCAGGTTGTGGGGGCGCTGATGTTGCTCAGCGGGTTGGTGATGTTTTTCAACACCAGCCTGATTGAAATCTTTACCCGTCTCACGGACTACACGTGGGGGGTAATTTTTGGTGTCGCAGCGGCAACGGTGTGGGTAAGCTACGGGGTCGCGCAAAAGGTGTTATTGCGGCGCCTGGCATCACAGCAGATACTATTTTTGCTGTACACTTTATGTACTATCGCATTACTGCCACTCGCTAAACCGGGGGTAATATCCCAACTAAGCGACTGGCAACTGGCTTGCCTGATTTTTTGCGGGCTGAATACCCTGGTCGGCTACGGGGCGCTGGCGGAAGCCATGGCGCGCTGGCAGGCGGCGCAGGTCAGCGCGTTAATTACCTTAACGCCACTGTTTACGCTACTGTTTTCTGATTTATTATCAATGGCCTGGCCCGATGTTTTCGCCAGACCGATGTTAAACCTGATTGGTTATCTCGGTGCGTTTGTCGTGGTTGCGGGCGCGATGTATTCCGCCATTGGCCATCGTCTTTGGGGACGCTGGCGCAAGCGAGAAGCGGTTGTACCGCTGCCCCGCTCAGGCGAATGATTTACGGAGAGTAAAATGAAGTTTGTAGATGAAGCAACGATCCTGGTCGTAGCAGGTGACGGCGGCAATGGTTGCGTTAGCTTCCGCCGCGAAAAATATATTCCGCGAGGCGGCCCGGACGGCGGCGATGGCGGTGACGGCGGTGACGTTTGGCTGGAAGCTGACGAGAACCTCAACACCCTGATCGACTATCGATTCGAAAAATCTTTCCGCGCAGAACGCGGACAGAACGGTCAGAGCCGCGACTGCACCGGTAAACGCGGTAAAGATGTCACGGTGAAAGTGCCTGTAGGGACCCGCGTCATCGACCAGGGAACCGGCGAGACCATGGGCGATATGACCAAGCACGGTCAGCGTTTAATGGTCGCGAAAGGCGGCTGGCACGGTCTTGGCAACACGCGCTTCAAATCATCCGTTAACCGTACCCCGCGTCAGAAAACTATGGGTACGCCGGGCGATAAGCGCGATCTGCAGCTCGAACTGATGCTGCTGGCCGACGTGGGGATGCTGGGGATGCCGAATGCCGGTAAATCCACCTTCATTCGCGCGGTCTCCGCGGCGAAGCCGAAAGTGGCCGACTATCCATTTACCACTCTGGTGCCGAGCCTGGGCGTGGTGCGTATGGATAACGAGAAGAGCTTTGTGGTCGCCGATATTCCGGGGCTGATTGAAGGCGCGGCGGAAGGCGCTGGCCTTGGTATTCGCTTCCTTAAGCACCTCGAGCGCTGCCGCGTGCTGCTGCACCTCATCGACATCGAGCCTATCGACGGTTCCGATCCGGTTGAGAATGCGCGCATTATCATCGGCGAACTGGAGAAATACAGCGAGAAGCTGGCCTCTAAACCGCGCTGGTTGGTCTTCAACAAGATTGACCTGATGGACAAAGCGGAGGCTGAAGCCAAAGCGAAGGCCATCGCCGAAGCGCTGGGTTGGGAAGATAAGTTCTACCTGATCTCTGCGGCCAGCCAGCAGGGCGTTAAAGAGCTGTGCTGGGACGTGATGACCTTTATCATCGAAAACCCAATCGTGCAGGCGGAAGAAGAGCAGAAGCCGGAGAAAGTCGAGTTCATGTGGGACGACTATCACCGTCAGCAGCTTGAAGAAGCCGAACTGGAAGAAGATGACGAAGACTGGGATGACGACTGGGACGAAGACGACGAAGAAGGCGTCGAATTCATCTACAAACGTTAATCCTGAGTAATAAGGGCCGCATCATCCAATGCGGCCCTTTTGTTTTAGTTGTTCTGGTACAAATCTTTATACAGTCGACTTTCGAAGCGCACCAATGGTATGCGGCGGTTGCGCTGGTCGCCCGGCGGCACCGCATAGCCGGAGAGGTACTGTACGAAGGCCATCTTTTGGCCGCTGGCGGTGGTAATGAAACCTGCCAGGTTATATACCCCCTGCAGCGAACCGGTCTTCGCCGAAACCTTACCGTCAACGCCCGCCTGATGAAGACCGGCACGATACTGCAGCGAACCATCGTGCCCGGCAAGCGGCAACATCGAGATAAAGTTGAGTTCATTGTCGTGCTGAGCGATGTACTGCAATACCTGCATCATCGTTGCCGGCGCGATCAGGTTGTGCCGGGACAGGCCTGAGCCATCGGCGATAATCGTGTTACCGAGGTCAATACCCGCCTGCTGGCGCAGGATTTGCCGTACCGCGTCGGAGCCGGCGCGCCAGGTTCCCGGTACGCCCATTCGCGCGTGGCCGATAGTACGGAACACCGTATCAGCAATCATGTTGTCGGATTTCTTCAACATGATGCGCAGAAGATCGTGCAACGGCGCCGATTGAGTCGTCGCCAGCACGGTACCCGGATCGTTGGCCAGCGTCTGGCGCAGAAGAGTACCGCTGTAGGTGATCCCCGCATCGGCGAGCTCGGCTTTCAGGATCGCGCCTGCATAGCCTGCGCCATCCTGAATGGCGAACGCCAGCGGCAGCGGCTCGCTGCGCTGCGGCAGGCAGCCGGTGAGGGTATAGCGGTTGAGATCGCCCGGCACAACGTCCAGCTCGCAGTACTGCGCTTCTGCGGAGCCGCGCGCCAGCGTCCGCACCTGGCTGAACATGGTGACCGGATAGTAAGACGCCACGCGGATGAAGGCCAAATCGCCCGCTTTCTGTGCGCTATAGAGCGAGACGGAGAAACAGTTACGATCAACGATCGCCGCTGCTGGCGGGGCGCTGAAGCACTGCGTCATGTCATTCCATGGCCAGCCGGGGGCCTTATCGTGGCTGGCGAAAACCGAGGTATCGATAAGCACATTGCCTTCAATGCGCTGCACGCCGGCTTTTTTCAGCGACGCCACCATGTTGCGGATATCCTGACGCTTTAGCGTCGGATCGCCGCCGAAACGGGCAATCAGGTCGCCTTTCAGCACACCGCCGTCAAGGGTGCCTTTGGTTTCCAGCGTCGTGGTGAAGCGGAAGTCCGGCCCCAGTTGTAGCAAAGCGGCCAGCGCGGTGATCACCTTCTGGGTACTGGCAGGCAACGCCATCTGCTGGCTATGAAAGTCTATCTCCGGCGTCGGGGAGCCAACCTTCTGCGCCATAAAGGCAAGGTTCGCGCCGGCAGGAAGCTGGCTGATGTACTCGTCAATATTCGCGGCCTGAGCGCTAAGCGCTATACCGGCAGTCAATCCGATGATAAATCTGGGAAATCGCATAATCTCGCGCTAACAACCTGAAACCAAGCCGTCATACTACGGTGCATCACCCTGTAAAGTAAACGATGACCCATAGTGAACTTCAGGGTAAAATGCGTATCAAATTGAAAATTGCTGCTGACCTGGGGAGTGTTTCCCGGGTCGGTTTTCTTTTTGCTTCGGCCATGGCTAAGACGTGACCGATGGCGGAACGACTCCGTCCGTTCCATGAAGGAATGATAAAGAGGTATAACAAATGCAAGCTATTCCGATGACCTTACGTGGCGCAGAAAAACTGCGCGAAGAACTGGATTTCCTGAAGTCCGTACGTCGTCCAGAGATTATTGCTGCTATCGCTGAAGCGCGTGAGCACGGCGATCTGAAAGAGAACGCGGAATACCACGCGGCCCGCGAACAGCAGGGCTTCTGCGAAGGTCGTATCAAGGATATCGAAGCAAAACTGTCGAACGCGCAGGTTATCGATATCACTAAGATGCCGAATAATGGCCGCGTGATTTTTGGCGCCACGGTCAGCGTTCTGAACCTGGATAACGACGAAGAGCAGACTTACCGCATCGTGGGCGATGATGAAGCTGATTTTAAACAGAATCTCATCTCTGTGAATTCACCGATCGCCCGCGGCCTGATCGGCAAAGAGCAGGATGACGTCGTCACTATCCGTACCCCGGGTGGTGAAGTGGAATACGAAATTATCAAGGTTGAATACCTGTAAGGCGTATTTCCCGCTACGATGTTTATAGATTGTAAAGAAAGGAAAAAGGCCGCATAGCGGCCTTTTATCAACGTCAGGAGCATGGCATTTTGCTCGCCTGGCCACAGAAATCCCTCGTTTTACACAATGTTGTGTCGGGATTCAGGATATTCTTAGCGTGGCAGCGAGATTTTACGCTCTGGCGTTGGGCGGTACAGAACCAGCGTTTTACCGATGACCTGTACGTTACAGGCGCCGGTTTCACGCACGATGGCTTCCACGATCAAGGCTTTAGTTTCGCGATCTTCTGAGGCGATCTTCACCTTGATGAGCTCATGGTGCCCTAACGCTTGTTCGATCTCGGCCAGTACCCCTTCGGTCAAACCATTATTGCCAAGCATAACTACCGGCTTGAGCGGATGTGCCAGACCTTTCAGGTGCTGTTTTTGTTTAGTACTCAGATTCATCGTATTTTTTTGCTTACGTTGGGATTGAAAACGGGTCATTCTACCGCCATCTCCCATATATCGCCAAACTACCGCGTCGATTTTTACGCAGTAAAGTACGATGAACCCGAATGGGAATGTTAAATGACAGGTAAAAAGCGTTCTGCCAGCTCAAGCCGCTGGCTTCAGGAACACTTTAGCGATAAATATGTTCAACAGGCACAGAAAAAGGGGTTACGTTCCCGTGCCTGGTTTAAACTTGATGAAATACAGCAAAGTGACAAGATTTTTAAGCCGGGAATGACGATAGTCGATCTCGGCGCTGCTCCCGGTGGCTGGTCGCAGTACGCGGTTACGCAGATCGGAAACAGCGGCCGCATCATCGCTTGCGATCTTTTACCAATGGATCCAATCGTCGGTGTGGACTTCCTTCAGGGCGATTTTCGTGATGAATTAGTCCTGAAAGCGTTACTTGAGCGAGTAGGCGACAGTAAAGTACAAGTTGTCATGTCCGATATGGCGCCGAATATGTGCGGAACACCGGCGGTGGATATTCCCCGGGCCATGTATCTGGTAGAACTGGCGCTTGAAATGTCTCGTGATGTATTAGCGCCAGGTGGTAGTTTTGTAGTGAAGGTGTTCCAGGGCGAAGGCTTCGATGAGTATCTTAGAGAAATTCGCTCCCTGTTTACGAAGGTCAAAGTTCGTAAGCCGGACTCTTCCCGCGCTCGTTCGCGTGAAGTGTATATTGTAGCGACCGGGCGTAAACCATAACCGGTAGATTTCAAACGAAAGTTTGAAAGACGCTGGATATAGAGTATCCTGACGCTGTTTTTAACACAGTTGTAATAAGAGGTTAATCCCTTGAGTGACATGGCGAAAAACCTAATACTCTGGCTGGTCATTGCCGTTGTGCTGATGTCAGTATTCCAGAGCTTTGGGCCCAGCGAGTCGAATGGCCGCAAGGTGGATTATTCTACCTTCCTGCAAGAGGTCAATCAGGACCAGGTTCGCGAAGCGCGTATCAACGGACGTGAGATCAACGTTACCAAGAAAGATAGTAACCGTTACACGACTTACATTCCGGTTAACGATCCGAAGCTGCTCGACAACCTGTTGACTAAAAACGTCAAAGTGGTTGGCGAACCGCCGGAAGAACCGAGCCTGCTGGCTTCCATCTTCATTTCCTGGTTCCCGATGCTGCTACTGATCGGCGTCTGGATATTCTTTATGCGTCAGATGCAGGGCGGCGGCGGAAAGGGCGCGATGTCCTTCGGCAAGAGCAAGGCCCGAATGCTGACCGAAGACCAGATCAAAACCACCTTTGCTGACGTTGCCGGTTGCGACGAAGCGAAAGAGGAAGTGGGCGAGCTGGTTGAATATCTGCGCGAACCGAGCCGTTTCCAGAAGCTGGGCGGTAAAATCCCGAAAGGCGTCCTGATGGTCGGCCCTCCGGGTACCGGTAAAACGCTGCTGGCGAAAGCTATCGCCGGCGAAGCAAAAGTGCCGTTCTTTACTATTTCCGGTTCTGACTTCGTAGAAATGTTCGTCGGTGTCGGCGCGTCTCGTGTACGCGACATGTTCGAACAAGCTAAGAAAGCAGCGCCTTGCATCATCTTTATCGATGAAATCGACGCCGTCGGTCGCCAGCGTGGCGCCGGTCTTGGCGGTGGTCACGATGAGCGTGAGCAGACCCTGAACCAGATGCTGGTTGAGATGGATGGTTTCGAAGGTAACGAAGGTATCATCGTTATCGCCGCGACTAACCGTCCGGACGTTCTGGACCCGGCATTGCTGCGTCCAGGCCGCTTCGACCGTCAGGTTGTCGTTGGTCTGCCGGATGTTCGTGGTCGTGAGCAGATCCTGAAAGTTCATATGCGTCGCGTACCGCTGGCGCCGGATATCGATGCGGCAATCATTGCCCGTGGTACTCCTGGCTTCTCCGGTGCTGACCTCGCGAACCTGGTGAACGAAGCTGCCCTGTTTGCTGCCCGTGGTAACAAACGCGTCGTCTCGATGGTTGAGTTCGAAAAAGCGAAAGACAAAATCATGATGGGTGCGGAACGTCGCTCCATGGTGATGACGGAAGCGCAGAAAGAATCGACCGCGTACCACGAAGCGGGCCACGCGATTATCGGTCGTCTGGTTCCGGAACACGATCCGGTACACAAAGTGACGATTATCCCGCGCGGCCGTGCGCTGGGTGTGACCTTCTTCCTGCCGGAAGGCGATGCTATCAGCGCCAGCCGTCAGAAACTGGAAAGTCAGATCTCCACTCTGTACGGCGGCCGTCTGGCGGAAGAGATTATCTACGGTGCTGAACATGTTTCTACCGGCGCGTCCAACGATATTAAAGTTGCGACTAACCTGGCGCGTAACATGGTCACCCAGTGGGGCTTCTCCGACAAACTCGGCCCGCTGCTGTATGCCGAAGAAGAGGGCGAAGTGTTCCTCGGCCGTAGCGTCGCGAAAGCGAAGCATATGTCTGATGAAACTGCGCGTATTATCGACCAGGAAGTGAAATCACTGATTGAGCGTAACTACGGTCGTGCTCGCCAACTGCTGAACGACAACATGGATATTCTGCACGCGATGAAAGATGCGCTCATGAAATATGAGACCATCGATGCGCCGCAGATTGACGACCTGATGGCTCGTCGCGATGTTCGTCCGCCGGCGGGTTGGGAAGAACCAGGTTCTTCTAACAACTCAGGCAACAATGGCACCCCGACGGCGCCGCGTCCGGTTGATGAGCCGCGTACGCCTAACCCGGGCAATACCATGTCGGAACAGCTGGGCGACAAATAAGTCTCCACGCTTTGCTAAAGCGCTCTGACTAATAAGGGCCGCAGCCTAATCCGCTGCGGCCCTTTTGTTTTTATGCGTCCGTTTGCAGCGGTTGGCTATGAGATCCTCTTTCGGAACATAGCTATGACGATGGCGTGCTATCGTCCATCGCGTAAAATGTTTTCGGGATGGTGGCGGCTTCAACACGCGCGGATGCGCCGTCTGTCTGATAATATTCATTTTTTGAATATTTAAACGCCGGGGCTTCATTATCCTGTTGAGGAATTGAATGATGTCACCGCCAGAATCTCTAAGATGGTGCGGGCCGAGCCCTGTCCGTACTACAACTGTACAAAACCATAGCGGAAAGAAAACATGCAATTACACGCCCAGGGGTCAACGCTCGATCTCTCCCATCCGCATGTGATGGGGATCCTTAACGTCACGCCAGATTCCTTCTCCGATGGCGGCAGTCATAATTCGTTGATAGAGGCGGTTAAGCACGCCAATCTGATGATTAACGCCGGGGCGACTATTATTGATATCGGTGGTGAATCAACCCGTCCTGGGGCGGCGGATGTCAGCGTCGAGGAAGAGCTGGCGCGGGTGATCCCGGTGGTAGAAGCGATTGCACAGCGTTTTGAAGTCTGGATCTCGGTTGATACCTCGAAAGCCGAAGTCATCCGCGAGTCCGCGCGCGCTGGCGCGCATATCATTAACGATATTCGCTCATTAACCGAGCCCGGCGCCCTGCAGGCCGCCGCGCAAACCGGGCTACCGGTGTGCCTGATGCATATGCAGGGGCAGCCGAAAACAATGCAGGAAGCGCCGAAGTACGACGATGTTTTTGCCGAGGTTGACCGTTTTTTTGCTGAACACATTGTGCGCTGCGAACAGGCGGGGATCGCAAAAGAAAAATTGTTGCTCGACCCGGGATTCGGATTCGGTAAAAATCTTTCCCATAACTATGAACTGCTTGCCCGACTTGGGGAGTTCCATCATTTTGGCCTCCCGCTGCTGGTGGGGATGTCGCGTAAGTCGATGGTGGGTCAGCTGTTGAACGTGGGGCCGTCGGAACGGCTGAGCGGCAGCTTGTCCTGCGCAGTCATTGCTGCAATGCAGGGCGCGCAGATAATTCGCGTCCATGATGTCAAAGAAACGGTAGAAGCGCTGCGCGTGGTGGAAGCCACCCTGGCCGCTAAGGAAAATAAACGTTATGAGTAACCGCAAATATTTTGGCACCGATGGTATTCGTGGCCGCGTTGGCGACGCACCTATTACGCCTGAGTTCGTGCTGAAACTGGGTTGGGCGGCAGGCAAAGTGCTGGCGCGCCATGGCTCACGTAAAATTATTATCGGTAAAGACACGCGAATTTCTGGCTATATGCTGGAATCCGCGCTGGAAGCTGGCCTGGCGGCTGCGGGCTTGTCCGCCTCGTTTACCGGCCCTATGCCGACGCCGGCAATCGCCTATCTGACCCGCGCCTTCCGCGCTGAAGCGGGAATCGTCATCTCTGCCTCTCATAACCCTTTCTATGACAACGGTATTAAATTCTTCTCTATCGAAGGCACTAAGCTTCCGGATGACGTCGAAGAAGCGATTGAAGCAGAGATGGAAAAAGAGCTGACCTGCGTTGATTCCGCTGAGCTTGGGAAAGCCAGCCGTATCGTCGACGCCGCCGGCCGTTATATTGAGTTTTGCAAAGGCACCTTCCCGAATGAGCTGAGCCTCGGCTCGCTGAAGGTGGTGGTGGATTGCGCCCACGGCGCGACTTACCACATTGCGCCAAATGTATTCCGCGAATTGGGCGCGCAGGTTATCGCGATGGGCTGTGAACCTGATGGGCTGAACATTAACGAAGAGGTCGGCGCAACCGACGTACGCGCGCTGCAGGCTCGCGTGCTGGCGGAAAAAGCCGATCTGGGTATTGCCTATGACGGTGATGGCGATCGCGTCATTATGGTTGACCATGAAGGCAACAAAGTCGATGGCGATCAGATCCTCTATATTATCGCCCGTGAAGGCCTGCGCCAGGGCCAGCTGCGCGGCGGCGCAGTCGGCACGCTGATGAGCAACATGGGGCTTGAGCTGGCGCTGAAGCAGCTTGGCATTCCGTTTACCCGCGCGAAAGTGGGTGACCGTTACGTGCTGGAAAAACTGCAGGAAAAAGGCTGGCGCATTGGCGCGGAAAACTCCGGCCATGTGATTCTGCTGGACAAAACCACCACCGGCGATGGCATTGTCGCCAGCCTGCAGGTCGTGGCGGCGATGGTGCGCAATCATATGAGCCTGCACGATCTGTGCAGCGGAATGAAAATGTTCCCGCAGATTCTGGTCAACGTGCGCTTTACCGAAGGCAGCGGCAATCCGCTGGAGCATGAAAGCGTGAAAGCGGTGACTGCCGAAGTAGAAGCTGCGCTGGGGAACCGTGGACGCGTGCTGCTGCGTAAATCCGGTACTGAACCGCTGATCCGCGTGATGGTTGAAGGCGAGCATGAAGCGCAGGTGAAGGAATTTGCCCACCGTATCGCCGATGCGGTTAAAAGCGTATAACTATCGCAGCTAAGTGATTAAAAAGGCGGCTCTTGCTGCCTTTTTAAGCATATAAAAACGCTTTTTGCTGTTTTTTTCCGCAGTTGATACAATACGCCAAAATTGCCCTTGCGAAGGTTATTCGCTTTGGTTAGTATTCACACCCGCTTCAGTGGGAAATATTAAAACGTCCCGCTTTATTGGTGAAGCACTTGGTATGCGGCGAATCCGCAAGGAACAGGTTGATTATGTACGAAGCTCTTTTAGTAATTTTCCTTATTGTAGCGATTGCCCTTGTTGGCCTGATCATGCTGCAGCAAGGTAAAGGCGCTGACATGGGAGCCTCCTTCGGAGCAGGCGCTTCTGGCACGTTGTTTGGTTCTAGCGGTTCTGGTAACTTCATGACCCGTATGACCGGCATTCTGGCCGCGCTGTTCTTCATCATCAGTCTGGCGCTGGGTAATATCAACAGCAACAAGACCAATAAAGGAAGCGAGTGGGATAATCTGAGTGCGCCGAAGTCTGAGCAGACTCAGCCAACCGCACCGGCTCAGCCGGCCAGCGATATCCCGCACTAAGTATTCTGTACCGAGGTGGTGGAATTGGTAGACACGCTACCTTGAGGTGGTAGTGCCCTAACGGGCTTGTGGGTTCGAGTCCCATCCTCGGTACCAATATTCCAGAGAAAAGACGCTGAAAAGCGTCTTTTTTTGTTTTTGTTCCCTCTATGCGTTGTTTATTTATAAACAACACTCCGCTGGTTTTGATCCCCGAGAAATCGCTAAAGTCGCCCTCATCAATTTTGACGAGGTTCAGTGACGCCATGCGTACTTTAAAAGTAGTTATCATTGCCGGTGTATTGGGCCTGGCCGGATGCAGCAGTCATTCGTCGCCAGAAACAGTAGACACGTTGAATACCCTGCAGGTGCCGGTTATAAATAATTCCGCGGCCGCGCCGGAATCATCAACGGTCGTTAACTATTTTCAGGATAACAGCTTGCTTATCAGCAAGTTAAGCCAGTCGCTCAAAAGCAACTATTTACAGGATGTAGATAAACGGGATGTCTTTGATAAAGATAGCGAGGCGTATCAGGTTTACGGGGCGTTAACCAAACTTGAACAAATGGCTTCGATGAACGACGTCTACCGTAAAGAGAACAATATTGCGGGCTTGCAGGAAATTAATAAACTGCTGAAAACCATACCATCTCTTGCATAAAAAGAGGGATTGCCGGCAGGCAATCCCGTTTGCCGCGCTTAGAAACGGAAATTGAAACCCGCATAGGCGCCATCCGCCAGGACGTTATCGCGGTGGTCATGTTTACCCGCCATATCGATATAGCGATAGCCCGCTTCGATGCTCATGGATTTGATGATATTGACGCGTAAGCCGGCATTGGCTTCGAGATATTCATCAACGCCGCTGGACATGGAATCCGGGGAATAATAAGCCTCACCGAACAAGGTAAAGAAATCGCCAAGCGGTAGTTGAGCACCGCCGCCGAGGGCAATCGCATAGCCTTCATCGCCATCGTTCGGATTCAGATATACCGCTTTACCGCCAGCCGTCAGCAGGAACGGACCGAGATCAAAGTTATAGCCCATGCCCAATCCCACCGTATCGCCATCGTTATCGCTATGCGCCCAGTTACCGTTAAAGGTCATTCCGGGAGCCTGCGGGTTAAAGCTGGCTGATAAGTTGGTGAATTCTGAACCGGCTTCACCGTGAAGATTAACGGAAGCGAAGGCGGCGCTGCTGGCGCTCAGGGCCGCGATAAGCAGGATGGATTTCAATCTGAACATGCTCATTATTCATATTCCTTCGGGTAAAAAAATGCCCGATACGAGCGCTCGGGCAAAATTAACGGGTTTCTGGTTTAATAGTTATGTGCAGAATAGAAGCATTTATCGCCCGCCGTTACCGTTTATATGTTTAATTTTAAACAATGGCCGAGGGCGATAAGTTGCTGGTCAAGCGGGGACTAAAACTTCTCAGGCAGGGAGGTGATACTCTGTAAATAACCACCGCGGGCAAACTCGATATAGCCGCCCTTTTTCAACGCTGATAACACATTCAGAATACTGCTGCGCGACAAATGTGTGCGGTCCTGAATATATTCCAGCATGGATACCCGCGAGCGGGTCTCTTCAGGAAGCAATAACATTTCCATTAAATGATTACGTATGACCGAATAAGTCCGCTGTTGTAATACTAAATCGTCGCGATACACCAAATAAGAGGTGTGGTAAGCCAGCAGCCGGGTGACCTCTTCCCACATGTTATGCTCACTGAAGAGTTGCATGGCTTTATCGCTGTCAATCCGCAGGATTTCCGTATCGATTTCCGCACGAAGGCCGTGGCTACGGCTAGGCTGCAGCATCTCGGCTACGCCAAACAGGTGTGGTTCATAGACGGTGACCATGAGTAATCTGTCCGATGAGCGAAAAATGGATAACTCACCTTTCTTAAACAGATAGAGCTGGATTTTGCCTTTATATTCCCAGCTAAGCCTTTTCCTTGCGACCATATTTATTGGCGTGGCATGCGGTTCTAGCAACGCCATCAGACGATTGATCGCGTCTTGCGGCCGAACGGGAGGTTTAATATTCATTGCGATCCTCTCGGTATAAGAGTACAGGTATTCGATAAATTATAGATGGTGATTATTAAAAATAGTGATGTCATAAACTATAACGATAAAGCAGAGTTGTTATTTAGGATTTATTGCGGAAATAAAAAAGCCGGCGGGTTAGCGCCGGCTGGAGAGTTTGGCTTCGCGGTTTATTTATCGCGATTTTCCAGGTTTTCAACCTGTGGCAGACCGGTGGCGGAAGACGCGCTGAGTAGCCCGGATTGGGCATAGCCGAATAGCTTCTCACGGGTATCGGTAATGTCCAGGTTGCGCATGGTCAGCTGGCCGATACGATCTTCAGCGGTAAACATGGAATCGCCTTTTTCCATAGTCAGACGCTCTGCTTTATAGGTCAGGTTGTCTGAAACGGTATTCAGGATTGAGTAGTCGTTGCCGCGACGCAGTTCCAGAGTCACTTCGCCGGTGATCTGACTGGCGACCCAACGCTGCAGCGAATCGCGCAGCATCAGCGCCTGGGAATCGAACCAGCGACCCTGATAGAGCAGGCGACCCAACTGACGGCCATGAGCATGATATTGCTCAATGGTATCTTCGTTGTGGATACCAGTCAGCAGGCGCTCGTAGGCGATATGCAGCAGTGCCATCCCCGGAGCTTCATAGATGCCGCGGCTTTTCGCTTCGATGATGCGGTTTTCAATCTGATCGCTCATGCCCAGACCGTGGCGACCGCCGATGCGGTTAGCTTCCAGCATCAGTTCGACGTCATCGCTGAACGTTTTACCATTCAGCGCAACCGGATGACCCTGTTCAAAACGCACGGTCACTTCTTCAGCGGCGATTTTTACGCTTTCATCCCAGAACTTCACACCCATAATCGGGTTGACGATTTTCACGCTGGAATTAAGGAATTCGAGATCTTTTGCTTCGTGCGTCGCGCCCAGCATGTTGGAATCGGTGGAATAGGCTTTCTCGACAGACATTTTGTAGTCGAATCCGCAGGCTATCATAAACTCGGACATTTCATGACGGCCGCCCAGTTCATCAATGAAATCGCTATCCAGCCACGGTTTGTAGATCTGAAGTTCCGCATTGGTCAGCAGGCCGTAGCGATAAAAACGCTCGATATCGTTGCCTTTATAGGTGCTACCGTCGCCCCAGATGTTGACGCCATCTTCTTTCATCGCTGCAACCAGCATGGTGCCGGTCACGGCGCGGCCCAGCGGCGTGGTGTTGAAATAGGTTAAGCCGCCGGTGGTGTTATGGAATGCGCCGCACTGAATCGCCGCGATGCCTTCCGCCACCAGTTGTTTGCGGCAATCAATCAGACGAGCGCCTTCAGCGCCATACTCTTTCGCACGACGCGGAATGGCCTCGTAGTCGTCTTCGTCAGGCTGGCCCAGGTTCGCGGTATATGCATAAGGAACCGCGCCTTTTTTACGCATCCACAGCAGGGCGGCGCTGGTATCCAGCCCACCGGAGAAAGCAATACCAATACGTTGACCAACCGGGAGATGCTTAAGAATCGTCGTCATAAAATAAAACCCTGCTAGATAGACTGTGGTGAGTTCGACTCAACAACAAATTTGCATTTTTATGCACTAATTGTGAGTTTTCATTTAATCATCTTTTGCTGGCGACAGGAAGAGCCTGATGGTGATTTTGCTAAAAAAGCCTGAAATGCCAGCATAAACGGCAAGCGGGTGGTGTAAAATGGATGTTGACAAAATATATGATTTATCGATACAATTCACCACGATTTTATGTCCCGTCCTCGGTACCAAATCCCAGCAGTATTTGCGTCTTTTACTCAGAAAGAGTAAAATATGCCACGTTTCAGGCGCGGGGTGGAGCAGCCTGGTAGCTCGTCGGGCTCATAACCCGAAGGTCGTCGGTTCAAATCCGGCCCCCGCAACCACTTTCCCATTAAGTACTTTTTCAAATATACTGTGAGGACTAGGTCCTTCGTAGCCGGATTTGAAAGAATTCTTCTGGAAGGTGTTCCAGATCGCAATTGCGGTCTCAGGGTTCAGTTATCTAAAGCCCCGATTTATCGGGGTTTTTTGTTATCTGACTTCAGAATAACTGGGCTATACGCCCTTTTTTTATGTCTTGGGGGTGGGTTTGTCCACATTAGAGCAAAAATTAACAGAGATGCTCACTGCGCCAGTTGAAGCGCTTGGCTTTGAGCTGGTCGGCATCGAATTTATTCGCGGTCGCACATCCACACTGCGCATCTATATTGATAGTGAAGATGGCATCAATGTTGATGATTGTGCTGATGTGAGCCACCAGGTCAGTGCTGTCATGGATGTCGAAGATCCAATCACCGTCGCTTACAACCTGGAAGTCTCTTCGCCTGGTCTCGACCGTCCGATGTTTACTGCTGAACACTATCAACGTTTCACCGGTGAAGAAGTTTCGCTGGTGCTGCGTATGGCGGTACAGAACCGTCGTAAATGGCAGGGCATTATCAAAGCGGTAGACGGTGAGATGATCACGGTAACCGTCGAAGGCAAAGATGAAGTGTTCGCGCTGAGTAACATCCAGAAGGCGAACCTGGTTCCCCACTTTTAACAGTCTGGATTGAGGTGAAAGGCCCCGATGAACAAAGAAATTTTGGCTGTTGTTGAAGCCGTTTCCAACGAAAAAGCGCTGCCGCGCGAGAAGATTTTCGAAGCGTTGGAAAGCGCTCTGGCAACGGCGACCAAGAAAAAATACGAACAAGAGATCGACGTTCGCGTAGAAATCGACCGTAAAAGCGGTGATTTCGACACCTTCCGTCGCTGGCTGGTGGTTGAAGAGGTGACTCAACCAACTCGCGAGATCACGCTGGAAGCGGCGCGTTACGAAGATGAAAGCATGAACGTCGGCGACTACGTTGAAGATCAGATTGAATCTGTCACCTTCGACCGTATCACCACGCAGACCGCTAAACAGGTTATCGTACAGAAAGTACGTGAAGCTGAGCGCGCGATGGTTGTCGATCAGTTCCGCGAGCACGAAGGTGAGATCATCACCGGCGTGGTGAAAAAAGTAAACCGCGACAACATCACTCTGGATCTGGGCAGCAACGCTGAAGCCGTGATCCTGCGTGAAGATATGCTGCCGCGTGAAAACTTCCGTCCGGGCGACCGTATTCGCGGCGTGCTGTACGCCGTTCGTCCGGAAGCGCGCGGCGCGCAGCTGTTCGTGACTCGCTCCAAACCGGAGATGCTGGTCGAACTGTTCCGCATTGAAGTGCCGGAAATTGGCGAAGAAGTGCTGGAAATCAAAGCCGCAGCCCGCGATCCGGGTTCTCGTGCGAAAATCGCCGTGAAAACCAATGACAAGCGTATCGACCCGGTTGGCGCTTGCGTAGGTATGCGCGGCGCGCGCGTTCAGGCGGTTTCTACCGAGCTTGGCGGCGAGCGCATCGATATCGTCCTGTGGGATGATAACCCGGCGCAGTTCGTGATTAACGCCATGGCGCCGGCTGACGTCGCGTCCATCGTGGTGGATGAAGATAAACACACCATGGACATCGCGGTAGAAGCAGGCAACCTGGCGCAGGCGATCGGCCGTAACGGTCAGAACGTCCGCCTGGCATCGCAGCTCAGCGGCTGGGAACTCAACGTCATGACCGTTGATGACCTGCAGGCTAAGCACCAGGCTGAAGCCCATGCCGCTATCGATACCTTCACCAAATATCTCGATATTGATGAAGATTTCGCAACCGTACTGGTTGAAGAGGGCTTCTCCTCGCTGGAAGAACTGGCCTATGTGCCGATGAAAGAACTGCTGGAAATCGACGGCCTTGATGAAGCGACCGTTGAAGCACTTCGTGAGCGTGCGAAAAACGCACTGACTACACTGGCGCTGGCTCAGGAAGAAAGCCTGGGAGACAACAAACCTGCCGACGATTTATTGAATCTGGAAGGTTTGGACCGTGCTCTGGCGTTTAAGCTGGCTGCCCGTGGTGTTTGTACGCTGGAAGATCTCGCCGAACAGGGCGTTGATGACCTGGCTGATATCGAAGGTATGACCGACGAGAAAGCTGGTGAACTCATCATGGCTGCTCGCAACATTTGTTGGTTCGGCGACGAAGCGTAATAAACTGTAGCAGGAAGGAACAGCATGACAGATGTGACTATTAAAGCGCTGGCCTCAGAAATTCAGACCTCTGTGGATCGCCTGATACAGCAATTTGCTGATGCAGGTATTCGCAAATCGGCTGATGATTCTGTGACCGCGCAAGAGAAGCAAACCTTGTTAACGCACCTGAACCGTGAACACGGCTCGGCGCCTGACAAGCTGACGTTGCAGCGTAAAACGCGCAGCACGTTGAATATTCCAGGTACCGGTGGAAAGAGTAAATCGGTACAAATCGAAGTCCGCAAGAAACGCACCTTTGTGAAACGCGATCCGCAAGAGGCTGAACGCCTGGCCGCGGAAGAGCAGGCGCAGCGTGAAGCGGAAGAGCAAGCCCGTCGTGAAGCTGAAGAAGCAGCTAAGCGCGAGGCGCAATTAAAAGCTGAACGTGAGGCCGCAGAACAAGCTAAACGTGAAGTCGCTGAAAAAGCGAAACGTGAAGCCGCGGAAAAAGACAAAGTGAGCAATCAACATACCGACGAAATGACCAAGACCGCCCAGGCTGAAAAGACCCGCCGTGAGAACGAAGCAGCGGAGCTGAAGCGCAAATCGGAAGAAGAAGCACGCCGCAAACTTGAAGAAGAAGCGCGCCGTGTAGCGGAAGAAGCACGCCGTATGGCTGAAGAAAATGAAAAAAACTGGAGTGAAACTCCGGAAACCCCAGAAGAAACGACCGACTATCACGTAACCACGTCTCAGCATGCGCGTCAGGCTGAAGATGATAACGATCGTGAAGTTGAAGGCGGTCGCGGCCGTGGCCGTAACAGCAAAGCTGCTCGCCCGGCGAAGAAAGGCAACAAACACGCTGAATCGAAAGCTGACCGTGAAGAAGCCCGTGCGGCCGTTCGCGGCGGTAAAGGCGGCAAACATCGCAAAGGTTCTTCTCTGCAGCAGGGCTTCCAGAAGCCGGCTCAGGCCGTTAACCGCGATGTTGTGATCGGCGAAACCATCACCGTTGGCGAGCTGGCCAACAAAATGGCGGTCAAAGGTTCTCAGGTCATCAAAGCGATGATGAAACTGGGCGCGATGGCGACCATCAACCAGGTCATCGACCAGGAAACCGCTCAGCTGGTTGCCGAAGAGATGGGCCACAAAGTTATCCTGCGTCGTGAAAACGAGCTGGAAGAAGCAGTAATGAGCGACCGTGACACCGGCGCTGCGGCTGAACCGCGCGCACCGGTAGTGACCATCATGGGTCACGTTGACCACGGTAAAACCTCTCTGCTGGACTACATTCGTTCTACTAAGGTTGCCTCCGGCGAAGCGGGTGGTATTACCCAGCACATCGGCGCATACCACGTAGAAACCGACAACGGCATGATCACCTTCCTGGACACCCCGGGCCACGCCGCGTTTACCTCCATGCGTGCTCGTGGTGCGCAGGCGACGGATATCGTGGTTCTGGTGGTGGCGGCAGACGACGGCGTGATGCCGCAGACTGTGGAAGCTATCCAGCACGCCAAAGCGGCGCAGGTGCCGGTAGTGGTTGCAGTGAACAAGATCGATAAGCCGGAAGCGGATATGGATCGCGTGAAGAACGAACTCTCCCAGTACGGCGTGATGCCGGAAGAGTGGGGTGGCGAAGCGCAGTTCATCCCAGTATCGGCGAAAGTTGGTACCGGTATCGACGACCTGCTGAACGCTATCCTGCTGCAGGCTGAAGTTCTCGAACTGAAAGCGGTACGTAACGGTATGGCGAGCGGTGCGGTTATCGAATCCTTCCTGGATAAAGGTCGTGGTCCGGTAGCTACCGTTCTGGTTCGCGAAGGTACTCTGCATAAGGGCGATATCGTACTGTGTGGCTTTGAATATGGCCGCGTACGTGCGATGCGTGACGAACTGGGTCGCGAAGTGCTGGAAGCGGGTCCATCCATTCCGGTGGAAATCCTCGGTCTGTCCGGCGTTCCGGCGGCGGGTGATGAAGTTACCGTCGTTCGTGACGAGAAAAAAGCGCGTGAAGTTGCGCTGTATCGTCAGGGTAAATTCCGTGAAGTTAAACTGGCTCGCCAGCAGAAATCTAAACTGGAAAACATGTTCGCTAACATGACCGAAGGCGAAGTTCACGAAGTGAACATCGTGCTGAAAGCGGACGTGCAGGGTTCTGTCGAAGCGATTTCCGATTCCTTGCTGAAACTGTCTACCGACGAAGTGAAAGTGAAGATCATCGGTTCCGGTGTAGGTGGTATCACCGAAACCGACGCGACCCTGGCTGCAGCTTCCAACGCGATTCTGGTTGGCTTCAACGTTCGTGCCGATGCTTCCGCACGTAAAGTTATCGAGTCAGAAAGCCTGGATCTGCGTTACTACTCCGTCATCTATAACCTGATCGACGAAGTGAAAGCGGCGATGAGCGGCATGCTGTCTCCGGAACTGAAACAGCAGATCATTGGTCTGGCTGAAGTACGTGATGTCTTCAAATCGCCGAAATTCGGCGCCATCGCGGGCTGTATGGTTACCGAAGGTACGATTAAACGTCACAACCCAATCCGCGTACTGCGCGACAACGTGGTTATCTATGAAGGCGAGCTGGAATCCCTGCGCCGCTTTAAAGATGACGTTAACGAAGTCCGTAACGGCATGGAATGTGGTATCGGCGTGAAGAACTACAACGACGTTCGCGTTGGCGATATGATCGAAGTGTTCGAAATCATCGAAATCCAGCGTAGCATCGATTAATCGTCAGATAGCTAAGCGTAGGCCGGGTAAGCGAAGCGCCACCCGGCAATAATTTTAAAAAGGGGCTTTTGGCCCCTTTTTTGTCTTTATTCTGGAGAATTTATTATGGCGAAAGAATTCGGTCGCCCGCAGCGCGTGGCCCAGGAGATGCAAAAAGAAATTGCCATCATCCTGCAGCGTGAAATCAAAGACCCGCGTCTGGGCATGATGACCACCGTTTCCGGCGTAGAAATGTCCCGTGACCTGGCCTATGCCAAAGTGTATGTCACCTTCCTCAACGACAAAGATGAAGCCGCGGTGAAAGCGGGCATCAAAGCGCTGCAGGAAGCCTCTGGCTTTATCCGCTCTCTGCTGGGCAAAGCGATGCGCCTGCGCATCGTGCCGGAACTGACTTTCTTCTACGACAACTCGCTGGTCGAAGGGATGCGCATGTCCAACCTGGTTACCAGCGTGGTGAAACACGACGATGAGCGTCGTGTGAACCCGGACGACAGCAAGGAGGACTAATGAGTCGTCCTCGTCGTCGCGGCCGCGACGTGCACGGCGTATTGCTGCTGGATAAGCCTCAGGGCGCCTCCAGCAACGATGTGCTGCAGAAAGTAAAACGTATTTATAATGCCAACCGCGCTGGCCATACCGGCGCGCTGGATCCGCTGGCGACCGGTATGCTGCCGGTCTGCCTTGGCGAAGCGACTAAGTTTTCCCAGTATCTGCTGGATTCTGATAAGCGTTATCGCGTGATCGCCAAACTTGGTCAGCGTACGGATACCTCCGACGCCGATGGCCAGGTGGTGGAGGAACGCCCGCTAACTTTTAACGAAGAACAGCTGGCGGCGGCGCTGGATAGCTTCCGCGGCGAGACTCAGCAGGTGCCGTCGATGTACTCGGCGCTGAAATATCAGGGTAAAAAGCTGTACGAATACGCTCGTCAGGGCATTGAGGTTCCGCGTGAAGCCCGGCCGATTACGGTCTATGAGCTGCTGTTTATTCGCCATGAAGGCGATGAACTGGAGCTTGAGATCCACTGTTCGAAAGGTACCTACATCCGTACGATTATCGATGATTTGGGCGAGAAGCTTGGCTGCGGCGCGCACGTGATTTTCCTGCGTCGCCTGGCGGTGAGCAAATACCCGGTCGAGCGGATGGTGACCCTGGAGCAACTGCAGGCGCTGGTCGAACAGGCGGCGGCAGAGGATATTCCCGCCGCTCAACTGCTTGACCCGCTGCTGATGCCGATGGATAGCCCCGCGTCGGATTACCCGCTGGTTCATATTCCGGAAACTTCCGCGGTCTACTTTAAAAACGGCAACCCGGTTCGTCAGTCAGGCGCGCCGCTGAACGGGCTGGTGCGAGTGATGGAAAGCGAGTCCGGCAAGTTCCTCGGTATGGGCGAAATCGACGATGAAGGCCGCGTCGCGCCTCGTCGTCTGGTGGTGGAATACCCACAGTAAGCGCTTTTGTTGCGATAAAAGCCTGCTACGAGTAGAATATCGCCGCTTAACGTCCGCTAAAGTGTTTTAACATTTTCGGGCGTTGCATCAGGGGTTGCTGAATTAGAGATCGGCACCCTTTCTTTACTTATAATTTTGGAGTTTGAAAATGTCTCTAAGCGTTGAAGCTAAAGCACAAATCGTTTCTGAGTTCGGTCGTGGCGCAAACGACAGCGGTTCTACTGAAGTTCAGGTTGCACTGCTGACTGCACAGATCAACCACCTGCAGGGTCACTTTGCAGAGCACAAAAAAGATCACCACAGCCGTCGTGGTCTGCTGCGCATGGTTTCTCAGCGTCGTAAACTGCTCGACTACCTGAAACGTAAAGATGTTGCACGTTACTCTTCGCTGATCGAGCGTCTGGGTCTGCGTCGCTAATTCTGCGAGTTTCAGAAAAAGGGGCCTCACGGCCCCTTTTTTCGACCAGGCGGCAGCAATTCATTAAAAACTCATGTATTGTTGCTATTAATGATCTTCATGCAGAGGTTCGCGCGGCTAATGAGAGGCTTCATCCGCAGGGGCGGGTAAAGGTTGTCATTAGTCGCGAGGATGCAGAGGATCGGGTCATCAGGCGCGATATCGTAGATATGGCGTCATTTTTAGATAAAAGGATAGAATTTTGCTTAATCCGATCGTTCGTAAATTCCAGTACGGCCAGCACACCGTAACCCTGGAAACCGGCATGATGGCGCGCCAGGCAACGGCCGCTGTGATGGTTAGCATGGATGACACCGCGGTATTCGTTACCGTTGTGGGTCAGAAAAAAGCGAAACCGGGCCAGGACTTCTTCCCGCTGACTGTTAACTACCAGGAGCGTACTTACGCTGCCGGTAAAATCCCGGGTGGCTTCTTCCGTCGTGAAGGCCGTCCAAGCGAAGGCGAAACCCTGATCGCGCGTCTGATTGACCGCCCGGTTCGTCCGCTGTTCCCGGAAGGCTTCGTTAACGAAGTTCAGGTTATCGCGACCGTTGTTTCCGTTAACCCGCAGGTTAACCCGGATATCGTCGCGATGATCGGCGCATCCGCCGCGCTGTCTCTGTCCGGTATTCCGTTCAATGGCCCAATCGGCGCCGCTCGCGTGGGTTACATCAACGACCAGTACGTACTGAACCCAACCCAGGAAGAGCTGAAGTCCAGCAAACTGGATCTGGTGGTTGCCGGTACCGAAGCGGCCGTACTGATGGTTGAATCCGAAGCTGAACTGCTGAGCGAAGACCAGATGCTGGGCGCGGTGGTCTTTGGCCACGAGCAGCAGCAGGTTGTTATTCAGAACATCAACGATCTGGTGAAAGAAGCCGGTAAACCGCGTTGGGACTGGCAGCCGGAAGCCGTCAACGAAGCGCTGAACGCGCGCGTTGCTGCGCTGGCTGAATCCCGCCTGAGCGATGCTTACCGTATCACCGACAAACAAGAGCGTTACGCTCAGGTTGACGTCATCAAATCTGAAACCATCGCGACGCTGGTTGCTGAAGATGAAACCCTGGACGCCAACGAACTGGGTGAAATCCTGCACGCTATCGAGAAAAACGTCGTCCGTAGCCGCGTACTGGCAGGCGAGCCGCGTATCGATGGCCGCGAAAAAGACATGATCCGTGGTCTGGACGTTCGTACCGGCGTATTGCCGCGTACTCACGGTTCCGCACTGTTTACCCGTGGCGAAACTCAGGCGCTGGTTACCGCGACTCTGGGTACCGCACGCGACGCGCAGAACATCGACGAACTGATGGGCGAGCGCACGGACTCCTTCCTGTTCCACTACAACTTCCCTCCGTACTCCGTAGGTGAAACTGGCATGGTTGGTTCTCCGAAGCGTCGTGAAATCGGTCACGGTCGTCTGGCTAAGCGCGGCGTTCTGGCCGTAATGCCGACAATCGACGAATTCCCGTACACCGTTCGCGTGGTATCTGAAATCACCGAATCCAACGGTTCTTCTTCCATGGCTTCCGTCTGTGGCGCATCTCTGGCGCTGATGGACGCTGGCGTGCCGGTGAAAGCCGCCGTTGCGGGTATCGCAATGGGTCTGGTGAAAGAAGGCGATAACTTCGTCGTACTGTCCGACATTCTGGGTGACGAAGACCACCTTGGCGATATGGACTTCAAAGTTGCGGGTTCTCGCGACGGTATCTCTGCGCTGCAGATGGATATCAAAATTGAAGGTATCACCAAAGAAATCATGCAGGTTGCTCTGAACCAGGCTAAAGGTGCGCGTCTGCACATCCTGGGCGTGATGGAACAGGCGATTAACGCGCCGCGCGGCGATATCTCCGAATTCGCACCGCGTATCCACACCATCAAGATCAACCCGGACAAGATCAAAGACGTTATCGGTAAAGGCGGTTCTGTTATCCGTGCCCTGACCGAAGAAACCGGCACCACCATCGAAATCGAAGATGACGGTACCGTGAAGATCGCAGCGACCGACGGTGACAAAGCTCAGCACGCTATCCGCCGTATCGAAGAGATCACCGCTGAGATCGAAGTTGGCCGTATCTACAATGGTAAAGTGACCCGTATCGTTGACTTTGGCGCATTCGTTGCCATCGGCGGCGGTAAAGAAGGTCTGGTTCACATCTCTCAGATCGCTGACAAGCGCGTTGAGAAAGTGACTGATTACCTGCAGATGGGTCAGGAAGTACCGGTTAAGGTTCTGGAAGTTGACCGTCAGGGCCGCGTACGTCTGAGCATTAAAGAAGCAACTGAGCAGGCTCAGCCAGCTAACGCGCCGGAAGCTCCGGCCGCAGAGCAGGGCGAGTAAGGTTGCCGATTGCCCTCCGCTTCGGCGGAGGGTCTATTCCGGGCAGGATGCCTTTTTGCAGCCGGGGAACTGGACGTTCATCCAATCGTTGTCTTCGGGAGTGGGAAATGAAGCCTTTTCTGCGCTGGTGTTTCGTGGCGACAGCTCTCACGCTGGCAGGATGCAGCAACTCTGCCTGGCGTAAGGACGCCGTCCTCGCGGTACCATTGCAACCGACTTTGCAGCAAGAAGTGATTCTGGCGCGCATGGAACAAATTCTTGCCAGTCGGGCTTTAACCGATGACGAACGCGCACAGCTTTTATATGAGCGCGGAGTGTTGTATGATAGTCTCGGTCTGAGGGCATTAGCGCGAAATGATTTTTCACAAGCGCTGGCAATCCGACCCGATATGCCTGAAGTATTCAATTACTTAGGCATTTATTTAACGCAGGCAGGCAATTTTGATGCTGCCTATGAAGCGTTTGATTCTGTACTTGAGCTTGATCCAACTTACAACTACGCGCACTTAAACCGCGGCATCGCTCTGTATTACGGTGGCCGTGCTAAGTTAGCGCAAGATGATCTGCTGGCGTTTTATCAAGACGATCCCAATGATCCTTTCCGCAGTCTGTGGTTATACCTCGCCGAGCGTAAGCTTGATGAGAAGCAGGCGCTTGAAGCACTGAAACAGCGCTTCAACAAGTCGGACAAAGAGCAATGGGGATGGAACATTGTCGAGTTCTACCTTGGCGACATTAGCGAAAAAGAGCTGATGACCCGTCTGAAGGCAGACGCAACGGATAACACCTCGCTCGCTGAGCATCTCAGTGAAACCAACTTCTATTTAGGTAAGTACTACCTAAGTCTGGGGGACAAGGACAGCGCTACGGCACTGTTCAAACTGGCGGTCGCTAACAACGTTCATAACTACGTTGAGCACCGATACGCATTGTTGGAATTATCGCTCTTGGGCCAGGAGCAAGATGACCTGGCAGAATCGGACCAGCAATAGCTGACGAACACTCATCAGCCCTTTTTTTGATTGCCATCACCTTCGCGGGTGAGGGCGTTGTTGTTCGTTAATACACCTACTTTGAGCCGGTTCACACTTTTCAATGAAAATTACTCTAAATTTTCACGATGAGTTATGTAGACTGGCCGCCATTAATTTTGAGGCACACGTACTACATGGCTGAATTCGAAACCACTTTTGCAGATCTGGGCCTGAAGGCTCCTATCCTTGAAGCGCTTAACGATCTGGGTTACGAAAAACCATCTCCGATCCAGGCTGAGTGCATTCCGCATCTGCTGGACGGCCGCGACGTTCTGGGTATGGCCCAGACCGGTAGTGGTAAGACCGCAGCGTTCTCTTTACCGCTGCTGAACAACATCGATCCTGAGCTGAGAGCACCGCAGATTCTGGTGCTGGCGCCGACCCGCGAACTGGCGGTACAGGTTGCTGAAGCAATGACGGAATTCTCTAAACATATGCGCGGCGTAAACGTGGTTGCCCTGTACGGCGGCCAGCGTTATGACGTGCAGCTGCGCGCCCTGCGTCAGGGGCCGCAGATCGTTGTCGGTACCCCGGGTCGTCTGCTGGACCACCTGAAGCGCGGTACGCTGGATCTCTCTAAACTGAGCGGTCTGGTACTGGACGAAGCAGATGAAATGCTGCGCATGGGCTTTATCGAAGACGTAGAAACTATCATGGCGCAGATCCCGGAAGGTCATCAGACCGCTCTGTTCTCCGCCACGATGCCGGAAGCGATTCGTCGCATTACCCGCCGCTTCATGAAAGAGCCGCAGGAAGTGCGCATTCAGTCCAGCGTCACCACGCGCCCGGACATCAGCCAGAGCTACTGGACAGCTTACGGCATGCGTAAAAACGAAGCGCTGGTGCGTTTCCTGGAAGCGGAAGACTTTGATGCGGCGATTATCTTCGTGCGTACTAAAAACGCGACCCTGGAAGTGGCAGAAGCGCTGGAGCGTAGCGGCTATAACAGCGCCGCGCTGAACGGCGATATGAACCAGGCGCTGCGTGAGCAGACTCTGGAGCGCCTGAAAGATGGTCGTCTGGATATCCTGATCGCCACCGACGTTGCGGCCCGCGGCCTGGACGTTGAGCGTATCAGCCTGGTTGTTAACTATGACATCCCGATGGATTCCGAATCTTACGTTCACCGTATCGGCCGTACCGGTCGTGCGGGTCGTGCGGGTCGCGCGCTGCTGTTCGTTGAGAACCGTGAGCGTCGCCTGCTGCGTAACATCGAACGTACGATGAAGCTGACGATCCCTGAAGTAGAACTGCCGAACGCAGAACTGCTGGGCAAACGTCGTCTGGAGAAATTCGCCGCTAAAGTTCAGCAGCAGCTGGAAAGCAGCGATCTGGACCAGTACCGTGCGCTGCTGGCTAAAATCCAGCCGACCGCGGAAGGCGAAGAGCTGGACGTGGAAACGCTGGCCGCTGCGCTGCTGAAAATGGCCCAGGGTGAACGTTCTCTGATTGTTCCGCCGGATGCGCCGATGCGTCCGCGTCGTGAATTCCGCGATCGTGATGACCGTTTCGAACGTCGTGGCGACCGTAATGACCGCGGCCCGCGTGGCGATCGTGAAGATCGTCCGAAGCGTGAGCGTCGTGACGTGGGTGAGATGGAACTGTACCGCATTGAAGTGGGCCGTGATGACGGCGTTGAAGTTCGTCATATCGTTGGCGCGATCGCTAACGAAGGCGACATCAGCAGCCGCTACATCGGCAACATCAAGCTGTTCGGTTCTCACTCCACCATCGAACTGCCGAAAGGTATGCCGGGCGAAGTGCTGCAGCACTTTACTCGTACCCGCATCCTGAACAAGCCGATGAACATGCAGCTGCTGGGCGATGCGCAGCCGCGCACCGAACGTCGTGGCGGTGGCGAGCGTCGTGAAGGCGGTCGTGGCTTCGGCGGCGAGCGTCGTGAAGGCGGTCGTAGCTTCGGTGGCGAACGTCGTGAAGGCGGTCGTGGTGAAGGTCGTCGTTTCAGCGGCGAACGTCGTGAAGGCGGCCGCGCGCCGCGTCGTGACGATGCTTCCGCGCCGCGCCGTGATGATTCCGCGGGTCGTCGTCGTTTCGGTGGCGATGCGTAATAAGCGCAATCCGTTAGCGTAAAGTAAATAATACAGCCCCGATCGTCATGATTGGGGCTTTTTTTATTTCTTTTGTACTCGTGTACTGGTACAGTGCGTCATGCTCAACGTGAGCGAAGTATTTTCGACTGGAGATTTCGGCAAATGGCGACACTAACCACTACGGCCACCCGACCGTCTTTATTTGGCGGCGTGGTGATTATCGGCGGCACAATTATTGGCGCGGGCATGTTCTCGCTGCCAGTGGTCATGTCCGGCGCGTGGTTCTTCTGGTCGCTGGCGGCGCTGGTTTTTACCTGGTTCTGCATGCTGCACTCCGGTTTGATGATTCTGGAAGCCAACCTTAACTACCGGATTGGCTCCAGCTTCGACACCATTACCAAAGACCTGCTCGGCAAAGGCTGGAACCTGGTGAACGGCGTGTCGATCGCCTTTGTGCTGTATATCCTGACCTACGCCTATATTTCGGCGAGCGGTTCGATCCTGCACCACACCTTCAGTGAAATGTCGCTGAACGTACCGGCGCGCGTTGCAGGCTTCGGCTTTGCGCTGCTGGTGGCCTTTATCGTCTGGATGAGCACGAAAGCGGTGAGCCGCATGACGGCTATCGTACTGGGCGCTAAGGTGATTACCTTCTTCCTGACCTTCGGCAGCCTGCTGGGGCACGTTGAGCCGACGACGCTGTTTAACGTCGTGGAGAAGAATGCCTCCTATGCGCCATACCTGCTGATGACGCTGCCGTTCTGCCTGGCCTCGTTTGGCTATCACGGTAACGTGCCGAGCCTGATGAAATATTATGGTAAGGATCCGCGCACCATTACCCGCTGTCTGATTTACGGTACGCTGCTGGCGCTGGGTCTGTATGTGGTCTGGCTGCTGGTGACGATGGGTAATATCCCTCGTCCGCAGTTTATCGGTATCGCCCAGAAGGGCGGCAACATTGATGTGCTGGTGCAGGCGTTGAGCGGCGTGCTGAATAGCCGCGGTCTGGATCTGCTGCTGGTGGTGTTTTCCAACTTTGCCGTCGCCAGTTCCTTCCTCGGCGTGACGCTGGGGCTGTTCGATTATCTCGCGGATCTGTTTGGCTTTGACGATAGCGCGATGGGACGCTTTAAAACCGCGCTGTTGACCTTTATCCCGCCGATGATCGGTGGGCTGGTGAAACCAGATGGTTTCCTTTACGCCATCGGCTATGCCGGCCTGGCGGCGACGGTATGGGCGGCGATTGTGCCGGCGCTGCTGGCTCGCGCTTCGCGTAAACGCTTCGGCAGCCCACAGTTCCGTGTTTGGGGCGGAAAACCGATGATTGCGCTGATCCTGCTGTTCGGGCTCGGCAACGCGGTGGTGCATTTCCTGTCGAGCTTTAATCTGTTGCCGGTTTATCAATAACCGCATTGCCCGGTGGCGTGACGCGCACCGGGCTTACCACGTCGCTAACCTAACAATTCCTCTTTCACCTGCATCGCTAAATCAAACGAATGCAGGCGTGCCTGGTGGTCGAAGATCTGGCCGTTGACCATGATTTCGTCCGCTTCCGTTTCGCGAAGAATCGACGCTAACCCATGGCGAACTTTGGTCTTATCGCCAACCAACGACATGCTCAATGCTTGCTGTACACCATACTGCTCGGACGCTGACCACAGTTGATGCATATTTTCCACCGGCGGCGGCAACTGCCCGGTTTCGCCGCGGCGCAGCTTAACGAAGGCCTGCTGCATCGAGGTAAAGAGGAACTCCGCATCGCGATTACTATCGGCGGCGATAATATTGATACATACCATCGCGTACGGTTTTTCGAGCCGCGCCGAAGGTTTGAAGTTGCTGCGGTACAGATGCAGCGCCTGGAATAGCATGTCCGGCGCGAAGTGAGAGGCGAAGGCAAACGGCAGACCAAGCTGCGCCGCCAGCTGCGCGCTGTACAGGCTTGAGCCCAGCAGCCACACCGGAATTCGTTCGCCATAGCCGGGAACCGGGCGCACCTGCGGATTAGCCTCGCGGGCGTCAAACCAGTCCACCAACTCCGCCACATCGCGCGGGAAGTTATCGACATCACCGCTCATATGGCGACGCAGCGCGCGCATGGTCGGCTGATCGCTGCCCGGCGCGCGGCCAAGGCCGAGATCGATACGTCCGGGATACAGCGTATTCAGGGTGCCGAACTGTTCGGCGATCACCAGCGGCGAATGGTTTGGCAACATTACGCCTCCGGATCCCAGATGCAGGGTGGTGGTATTGGCGGCAAGATAGCCAATCAACACCGAGGTCGCCGCGCTGGCAATGCCCACCATATTATGATGCTCCGCCAGCCAGTAACGGTGGTAGCCGCGGGATTCCGCCAGTTGGGCGAGAGCAAGAGAATGGGAAAAGGCTTCTTTAGCAGAAGATCCCTGCGGGATCGGCGCCAGATCGAGCACCGAGAACGGAATGGTTTTATCAGTCATAACAGCTCACTTTGTCGACGGTGAATCTTTTAATAGTGCATTAAAAATTAATAACCGTTGTTAACAAAGTGAGCTTTTACACTTCACCTTACGCCTGCAGCTCCAGCCCGGCCAGCCGTTTCCAGTAGCCGTTGCAATCGCTGTTAGCGGTGAGATCCAGCGGCGCAGCGCCATTTTCATTGGCGCGGAAGGCGTCGAGCATGGCGAAGGTCTCGCTGCCCATTGGCGACAGGCGCACCATATCCACCAGACCGTGCATCGAGGTTAACTCGTTGCCAAGGTTATAGACGTAGCCGCTCATCGTCTGAATGCCGTTAAGCACAAACACCTGCTGGTTCTCCTGCGACAGCATGCTGCGCCCGGTTGGGTACTTGATGCAGCAGGTTTCGCATTCGTCTTTTGGCCGGTCTTCCGAGCGGGCGGTAAAGCAGCGCGCGGAATAGGCCAGCGGCAGATGGCCGTAGCTCAGCACTTCGACTTCAAACTGGTTGCGAATACCCAGCTCTTCGCACTGGGTCAGTAAATTAGCCAGCCAGTCGCGGGAAAGCTCCACCGGCATGCACCAGCGCGTCATACCCTGCTTCAGCAGCAGGCGCAGGGTGACGGCGTTGTAGCAGTTCAGCGCATGGCCGGCGACGAAGGGCAGCTTGCGTTCGGCACAGAGATTGACCACGCCGAGGTCGCTGGCTTCAATCAGGAATTCGCCGTTCTCGACATAGCGCTTCAGTTCGCCCAATTCGGATGAGGCCTGCACCAGCGCGAGGGTGGAGAGCACCACCTGCTTGCCGCTGCCGGCCAGCGCTTTCGCCATTTCGATCCAATCGCCGACTTTAGTGGCACGGCGTTTGCTGCATACCGCTTCGCCCAGATAAATGGTGTCAGCGCTACAGTTTGCCGCCTGCTGGTAAAAATCTTCCAGCGTCTCTTTTGGCCAGTAGTACAGCACCGGCCCTAATGAATATTTCATGTTTCTCACTGCCATTTTCGGTGATAGGCGCCAAGGGTGGTTTGCGTTCCTTCGGACATCGAACCAAGGGTTTCCATCCATGCAGATTGCGGCACGAAGTTCTGCGGATCGGCTTTACAGCGATCGATCGCCTGACGCCAGACTTTCGCTACCTGGGTGACGTATGCCGGGCTGCGCTGGCGGCCTTCAATTTTTACCGAAGCGATATTGGCGGCCATCAGTTCGGGCAACAGTTCCAGGGTGTTGAGGCTGGTGGGTTCTTCCAGCGCGTGGTAGCGCTCGCCGTCGACCAGGTAGCGGCCTTTGCACAGCGTCGGATAACCGGCATTCTCGCCATCCTGATAGCGATCGATCAGCACTTCGTTAAGGCGTGACTCCAGCCCCTGCGGCGTTTGCTGCCAGCGGACGAAGCGCGCGGGCGAACAGGCGCCAACGGTATTTGGCGATTCGCCGGTGAGATACGACGAGAGATAGCAGCGGCCTTCCGCCATGATGCATAAGCTACCGAAGGCGAAGACTTCCAGTGGAACCGGCGTGGCGCGCGCTAACTGTTTCACCTGGTGAATGGATAACACCCGCGGTAGTACGACGCGGGCGACGTCAAAGTTGCGGTGATAAAAACGTATCGCCTCTTCGTTAGTGGCGGACGCCTGCACTGAAACGTGACGTTCAATGTGCGGATAGCGTTCCGCAGCGTACTCCAGCATGGCGATATCGGCGAGGATCAGCGCGTCGGCGCCCAATTGCGCGGCCATATCCACAGCACGCTGCCAACGGGCATAACCGTCGGGATGGGCGAAGGTGTTAATCGCGATATGTAGCTTGCGGCGATGCTGGTGCACAAAGCTGACGGCTTCCTGTAATTTCTTTTCGGTGAAATTAAGGCCGGCAAAGTGGCGGGCATTGGTGTCATCTTTCAGCCCGATATAGACGGCATCGGCGCCGTTTTCGATGGCCGCCTTAAGTGCCGGGAGGTTACCGGCGGGGCAGAGCAGCTCCATAATTTTTCCTGAAAAACGCGGCCGGTCAGGGACGCAAAATGGTTAACGAGCTGGGATTTTAGTTAACCTTCTGGTGACAATTTTTGATTTGAGGCAGTTAAAAGCGTATTGGTGGGCTCAATAGCTGGCGGCCATCATCGCGATTTTGTTGATTTACGCCGCTATGTCGTTTATTTGATATGGCACAATAGCGAAACTATTGCATGCATGGAGTGAAGCTTGTGTTGGATGAACTGCGTTCCCGGCTGGTCCGTTTTGGCCCGTCTTTAATGAGCGTGCCGGTTAAGCTGGCGCCTTTTGCCCTCAAGCGCCAGGTGCTGGAACAAGTATTGAGCTGGCAATTTCGCCAGGCGCTGGCGGATGGAGAACTGGAGTTTCTCGAAGGTCGCTGGTTAAGTATTAATGTGCGCGATATTGGCCTGCTGTGGTATACCTCGGTAGTCGACGGTCGCCTGGTGGTCAGCCAGCAGGCTGACGCCGACGTCAGCTTTAGCGCCGATGCCAGCGATCTGTTGATGATTGCCGCGCGTAAACAGGATCCGGATACGCTATTCTTCCAGCGTCGTCTGGTGATTGAAGGTGATACCGAGCTGGGTCTATACGTGAAGAACCTGATGGATGCCATCGAGCTGGAGCAGATGCCGAAAGCACTGCGCGTCATGCTGCTGCAGATGGCGGATTTTGTCGAAGCAGGCCTGAAGAGCCCGCAGAAACCTGAACAGACATCGGTAGGTGAGGCATGCTGATTCGAGTGGAAATTGGGATTGATGCGCCGGGTATCGACGCGCTGCTGCGCCGTACGTTCGGCAGCGACGCGGAAGCGAAGCTGGTTCACGATCTGCGTGAAGATGGTTTGATCACGCTGGGCTTAGTCGCCACTGACGATGAAGGCCAGGTGGTGGGCTACGTCGCCTTTAGCCCGGTCACCGTCGAAGGTGAAGAGCTGCAGTGGGTCGGTCTGGCGCCATTGGCGGTAGATGAAAGCTATCGCGGCCAGGGTATTGGCCGACAGCTGGTCTACGAAGGGCTGGATTCATTAAATGAGTTTGGCTACGCCGCGGTGGTTACGCTGGGCGAACCGGCGCTGTATGGCCGTTTGGGCTTTGAACCCGCCGCCGCGTTCGATTTACGCTGCCGTTGGCCGGACACCGCTGAAGCCTTCCAGGTGCACCGTCTGGCGGATGACGCGCTGCAGGGCGTACACGGTCTGGTCGAGTACAGCGATCATTTCAATCGCTTCTGAGCCCCTCCAGCAGGGTCTCGAACGAACCATCCCCGGCAACGAGGCGCTCTTTCTGGCGCTTCGTTAGCTGCTTGATGCGATACTCCAGCCGCAGAGCGAGTGAGTGGTCACCAACTTTCTGACTAAACGCCAGCGCCAGTTCGCCTTTGCCGCGCAGCGCTTTCGCTCCTTTGCCTTCCTGATGCTGAAGAAAGCGGCGTGGGACATCGGTGGTGATGCCGGTATACAGGCGGTTATCAGCGGTTCGAATAAGATAGAGAAACCAGCACACGGTAATAACGTCAGTCTGTTAGGGTGTGTGCACCATAGCATAATGGAGAATAAAGATGGATACGCTTGCCGCGATTAGCCGCTGGCTGGGTAAACAGCACGTCATCACCTGGTGCGTCGCGCGTGATGACGAGCTGTGGTGCGCCAATGCGTTTTACGTTTACGACCCGGATAACGTCGCCTTTTATCTGCTGAGCGACGAAAAAACCCGCCACGGCCAGATGACCGGCGAACACGCGAAGGTTGCCGGGACGGTTAACGGCCAGCCAAAGACCGTTGCCTTGATCCGCGGCGTGCAGTTTAAGGGTGAGATCCGCCGCCTTCACGGTGACGAAGAGGCTGAAATGCGCAAGCGCTACGTCAAGCGCTTCCCGGTTGCCCGCATGCTGTCGGCGCCGGTGTGGGAGATCCGTCCCGACGAACTTAAATTTACCGACAACACGCTGGGTTTTGGCAAAAAGCTATATTGGCTGCGCGACTCAAGCCCCGAGCAGGCGTAGCGCCTCGCGATTGAACGCCGGCAGATCGTCTGGGGTTCGGCTGGTGACTAACTGATCGTTATCAAGCACCACTTCCTGATCGTAAAACTCACCGCCGGCGTTTTTTACGTCGACCACGATAGGTTTAACCGCCGTGAGTTTACGCCCGCGAATGACATCTGCGCTGATGAGTAGCTGCGGGCCGTGGCAGATGGCAAAGACCGGCTTACCGCTATTCACGAAGTCGCGAGTAAAAGTGACGAAGCGCTCATCACCCCGCAACTGGTCCGGTGAATAGCCACCAGGCAGCAACAGGGCGTCAAACTGCGCCGGCGTCACGTCATCAATCGCTTTATCGATCGCCACTTCAGCCTCGCCTTGTTTCCCTCTTACCGTTTTTCCAGCCTGCTTCTCAATCGTCACGACCTGATGCCCGGCAAGTTTAAAGGCCTCGGCAGGTGAGGTGAATTCAGCGTCTTCAAAGTCGTCGGTGATTAGTACGGCAATCTTTTTACTCATTCTTCCTCCGATCTTTTGGCAGTGAATGAGGCATTTCCATGATGATGGTGGATACTTACCTCGTAAGCTATTAAGCCTGGAACATGTGGGGCAAAGTGCAAGGCAGACAATTCTGCAAAGGAGATTCGATGAGTCAGGTATTATTAACCGGCGCGACTGGTTTGGTTGGTGGGCACTTACTTCGCTTGCTGCAGAGTGAGCCGGGCATTAGCGCGATTACTGCGCCGACTCGCCGCCCACTCCAGCCCGCGGAAGGGGTCTTTAATCCTTACGATCCGCAGTTGACCGATGCACTGGCGCAGGTGGTTGATCCTGTCGATATCGTTTTCTGCTGCCTGGGCACCACGCGCCGGGAAGCGGGGAGTAAAGAAGCGTTTGTGCATGCTGACTATACGCTGGTGGTAGATACGGCGCTGGTCGGGAAGCATCTCGGAGCGCAACATATGCTGGTGGTCAGCGCGATGGGCGCTAATGCGCATTCGCCCTTCTTCTATAACCGCGTGAAAGGAGAAATGGAAGAGGCGCTGATGGCGCAGGAGTGGCCGCGGCTGACCATTGCCCGTCCTTCAATGTTGCTGGGGGATCGGGAGCATAAACGCGCCAATGAAACGCTCTTTGCACCGCTATTTCGTTTTCTGCCTGGAGACTGGAAAGCTATTCAGGCCCGCGATGTAGCGACTGCTCTGCTCGCGGAGGCGCTGGCGCCGAGCCATGAAGGCGTCCAGATCCTGACCTCGTCTCAGCTACGGGAGCGCGCTGCCCGGCAGGCGGATTAACCATTTTCAAATTTGGACGGCAGGCGTAGTATTCACCTCCTTATTTGTTATCACTTCTCCCTGGGGAATGCTATGGCTGGTCAGTCTTCATCTCAGGCGGCATCACCATTTCAATGGTGGAAACCCGCGCTGTTCTTTCTCGTCGTTATCGTTGGTCTGTGGTACGTCAAATGGCAGCCGTATTACGGTAAAGCCTTTACGGCCGCGGAAACCCACAGTATCGGTAAATCTATTCTCGCGCAGGCTGATGTAAACCCGTTGCAGGCGGCATGGGATTACGCGATGGTTTATTTCCTCGCGGTCTGGAAAGCGGCGGTGCTCGGCGTGCTACTTGGTTCGCTTATTCAGGTGTTGATCCCACGCGACTGGCTGCAGAGGACGCTTGGGCAATCTCGTTTTCAGGGCACGCTGCTGGGAGCGATTTTTTCGCTGCCGGGGATGATGTGTACCTGCTGCGCCGCGCCGGTCGCCGCCGGTATGCGTAAACAGCAGGTGTCGATGGGCGGAGCGCTGGCGTTCTGGATGGGCAACCCGCTGCTGAACCCGGCAACGCTGGTCTTTATGGGTTTCGTGCTCGGCTGGCAGTTTGCTCTGATCCGGCTGGTGGCCGGACTGGCGACGGTGCTGGTGGTGGCGACGCTGGTGCAAAAATGGGTAAAAGAGGCGGCGACGCAGCCGGTAGCGGCAGAAGACGTTAGCCAACTGCAGCGCGATGAGGGCACTTTTATCAGCCGCTGGCTGCGCGCGCTGTGGTCGCTGTTCTGGAGTACGATCCCGGTTTACATCCTCGCGGTGCTGGTACTGGGCGCGGCGCGGGTCTGGCTGTTCCCGCACGCCGAGGGCGTGGTCGATAACACGCTGTTCTGGGTGATCGCAATGGCGATAGCCGGTTGCCTGTTCGTTATCCCGACGGCGGCGGAAATCCCGATTGTGCAGACGATGATGCTGGCTGGGATGGGCACCGCGCCGGCGCTGGCGCTGCTGATTACCTTGCCGGCGGTGAGCGTGCCGTCGCTGATTATGTTGCGTAAGGCGTTTCCGGCTAAAGCGCTGTGGCTAACCGGTGGGCTGGTGGCGTTATGCGGGACGATCGTCGGCGCGCTGGCGCTGGTGTAATTTATCCGGAGCGGGGCTGTGGCCCCGGCGCCGGATTTTGCGCCGGGTGGCGGCTAACGCCTTACCCGGCCTACGGTTCGTGCGGCCTGCCGTTAATTTATACTGCCGGTGCTGGTGGCCTCAAAATCCCCCCGGTGGCGCTGCCGCTTACCGGGGCTACAGCGCTTTGCGATTTGGTAGCCCGGAGAAGGCGCAACGCGCCGCGTCCGGGAAAACCCCTTAAAAAAGTTGCCAACCGATAACAGTATCTACAACGGATACAGGGCGTTTATTTAATATAGGTAAACGCGGTGGTGACGCGGCTCACGCCACTAACCCGGCTGGCGATATCCGCCGCCGCGCGGCCTTCGCGGTCGGTGACCAGGCCCATCAGGAACACTTCGCTATTTTCGGTCGTCACTTTCACATTCGAAGACTTAACCTGATCGCTGCCCAGCAGTTGGGAACGAACTTTGGTGGTGATCCAGGTATCCGACGATGCGGTGCCTAAGCCAATCGGCTGGCCTTGACGCACTTCATTGAAGACTTCGGTAGTCCCTTCAACCCCCATCGCGATTTGTTTGGCGCGTGAGGAGAGATCGGCGGTCGGCGACTGGCCGGTCAGCAGGACTTTGCCCTGATAAGCGGTGACGTTAATACGCGCTTCTTTCTTAATCTGTTCATCTTTCCCTAAGGCGCTGTTAACGCGTAGCTCCAGGGTGCTGTCATCAACCTGCGTACCGACCGTACGTGGGTCCGTTGCCGCTTTGGTGCCGACGGCTGCCGTACCGACTACCGCTGCGGCGACGCAGCCCTGTAGCAGTAGCGCAGAAAGCAGGATGGCGAGGGGCGAGAGAGCCTTCATGTGTTCTCCTTATTCGTCCTGGTGTGGAAAAAGCGTGTTATCAATCAAATCGCACAGACAATTGACGGTGAGCATGTGCATTTCCTGGATCCGCGCGCTGCGGTGTGAAGGAATGCGGATTTCAACGTCCTGCTGACCTAACAGGCCAGCCAGCTCGCCGCCGTCGTAACCGGTTAACGCTACGATAGTCATATCGCGGGTGACCGCCGCTTCCACGGCTTTCACGATATCCCGGCTATTGCCGCGCGTAGAAATCGCCAGCAGTACGTCGCCGGCGTGTCCCAGCGCGCGCACCTGTTTAGCATAGATTTCATCATGCAGGCGATCGTTGGCGATTGCGGTTAAGACCACATTATCGGTATTTAGTGCAATGGCGGGTAAACCAGGGCGCTCTGTTTCGAAACGATTGATCATGCTGGCAGCAAAATGCTGTGCGTTGGCGGCGGAGGTGCCATTACCACAACAGAGGATTTTGTTGCCGTTAAGCAGCGACTGAACGAGCGTCATAGCCGCGCGCGAGATGGCGTCCGGGAGCGCTTCCGCGGCGGCGATTTGGGTTTGAATGCTTTCGGTAAAGCAGGCTTTAATTCTGTCGAGCACGGGATCCCTTAAATCTGATAATACGCTATTCGCCAAAGGCGTTTTTCAGCCATTGGATGTCGTTGCCGGTGAAGGCTACCACATCGAAACGGCAATCCACAGTATCAAAACTCCCATTCTGCCGGGAGAGCCACAGGCGAGCGGCCTTGAGAAGGCGTTGTTGCTTTTGCGGCGTGACGCTGGCGGCGGCATCGCCGTAGCTGGCGCTGCGCCGGTAGCGCACTTCGACGAACACGATAACCGCGCCGTCGCGCATAATAAGGTCGATCTCGCCGCCGCGCTCGCGGGCGTTGGCGGCGATAAAACGCAGTCCATGCCGTTCTAACCACCGACGCGCCTGGCTTTCCCAGGCGTCGCCGGTCTGTTTACTTAGTTGGCTGCGACGATTTGCCCCTGTTGGTACTTGAGCCATGATAACTTCCTGTTAATCACGCAGTCCGGCGTAGCCGTCAGATCGCCCGTATTGCCGTTCAGCTCGTAACCTGGGCTCTGGCGCATTTGCGCGAAATGATTCGCCAGCGACCAGGCATCGGCGCCCATTGCGTACAGCCGCGCCAGCGAGTAGTCGTTACGCACGGCGGAGAGCGCCTGCTGCATCAGCGCCGGGTTACTGCCCGCCAGCATCGGGATTTCGCTATATTGCAGGCCTTCCATCTCCAGACGGAAATCCGGGCCGGAGGTGCCTTGGGCGCTACGGGAGCTGGCGTACAGGGTGACGTTGCTCTGGCTGCCGTTGCGCATCGCGATCAGCGGCTTGATATAACCAATTTGTTCCGGGGTGGCGACGATATAGGCGGCATCGATGCTGCCGCCGCTGCTGACCGGAACGTCGCTTGGGCTGCCGAGCGAGCTATCTATAGATGAGGGCAGCGTCGATACCGGGCTGCCGGTCAGCGAGATGCCGCCGCCGTTGACGCCGGATTTCAGCTCCGCCGTCGATCCCAGACGCTGCTGCAGCACCGTACCGCCGCCCAGCTTCAGCCACTCGTCGGCGAAAGCGCTGACCACGCGGTCGCCAAGCGCGCCGCGCGGCACCAACAGTAACGGCGTTTGTTTGCCCTGATCATGAATATGACGCGCCGCGTCGCGGGCTTCATCTTCCGGGGAGAGCGCGAAGTAGCACAGGTTCGGGCGGTTCTCGACTTTGCCCGGCTGGTTAAGGGCCAGCACGTTCAGCGAGGTGTTGCTTTTCATCACCTCTTCGACGTTTTCTTTCAGCAGCGGGCCAACCACGATGGTGGCGCCGTCCTGCTGTACCTGCGCCAGAAGCTGGCTCATCGGCTGGCTGGTGGTATCGTAAATTTTCAGCTCAGCAGCAGGATTGGTGGTCGCTACCTCGGGCTGCGGCTGCGCGGCTGGCGCGTTCACCGGTTGTGCTGCCGGTTGTGCTGCCGGCGTTGCGGCAACCGGGGCGGGTAGCGGAGCGGCTGCTGGTTTTGCGGCAGGCGCGGCCTGCGTTTCCGCTGGCGCCTGCACCGGATCGGCCTGGCTGCCGGTGGCGGTGAGATCGCCGACTTCCGCCTGCGAAGGGCTCACCACATCATTATTGCCGGCAACATTCGCCGCCTGGGCGACCTGCGCCGGCACTGCGCTGCCCTGGACCGCTGGGGCGCCATTCTTCGCCGCTTCAAAACCCTGCTGGATAGTGCGGCCGAAAATCGCCGCCTGGCCGTTCAGAGGCAGCAGCAGGGCGATTTTATTGGTCGAGGCCGGTTTATAGTTTTGCATATTCACCAGTGCAGTGGGCAGCATCTGCGCCCCCGGGTTCTGCGGATAACGGATTTGCCAGTCTTTGACGCCCGCTTTCAGCATTGCCGGATCGTTGCGGTTGTCGAACCACATCCGCTGCAGATCCAACCAGCCCTGCAGCACGTTTTCGTCGGCATTAATCACCAGCGCGTTGGCCTGCTGCGGAGTCATCGCCGTCAGCGCTTTCCACGTGGCGTCGATATTTTGTTGTTTTTGCTTCGCCTGGCTTAGTAGGGGCTGCTGGGCAATCAGCGCGCGCAGCAGGGACAGAGAGGGCTGCCCCTGGCTGGCGTCAATTTGCGCCTGCCAGTAGCGCGGCTGCTGATTTTTCTCAAAACTGAGAGGATCGAGTTTGCTCAGCAATGCCTTCGCGCCCTGGTAATCGCCTTGCGCCAGTTTGACTTCCACCGCCAGCAGCGACTGTTCGCGGGCTTGCGTGCTGTTCAGGTTCGACGGCAGTTGGTTGTACAGGTCGATAGCCTGCTGCTTCTTACCTTCCTGCAGCAGTGCACGAATGGCGAGTAATTGCCAGTTGGTCTTGCTATCATTCGTGCTTTGCTGCATCTGCTGTAGGTAGAAACTGGAGTTGGCCTGCGACGTACCCTGCATAAACGCCGTGCTTTGATCCTGCGTGTGGGTGCCGCAGCCAGCAAAAAGAAAAGTCGCCAGCAATACGGGCAGACAGCGCGCGGGCTTAGAACGAAGAAATGTTGACGGTACCATATGTATCCAGTGATATTTTTTTGGCTCAATGCTCAATATTAAATCGGCAATACGGACGAGACAATGAAACAACACGAATCAGCGGATAATTCTCAGGGGCAACTGTACATTGTGCCCACTCCGATAGGGAATCTGTCTGATATCACGCAGCGCGCACTGGAAGTGTTGCAAGCTGTTGATTTAATTGCTGCTGAGGATACCCGCCACACCGGTTTGCTGCTGCAGCATTTTGCGATCAACGCCCGTTTATTTGCCCTTCACGACCATAACGAGCAGCAAAAGGCCGAAACACTTTTAGCGAAATTAAAAGAGGGGCAGAACATCGCGCTGGTGTCCGATGCCGGCACGCCGCTGATTAACGATCCCGGCTACCATCTGGTGCGCACCTGCCGTGAAGCCAATATCCGCGTCGTGCCCCTGCCGGGCCCTTGTGCCGCGATTGCCGCTCTGAGCGCCGCCGGTTTGCCGTCCGATCGTTTCTGCTATGAAGGTTTCCTGCCGGCGAAATCGAAAGGCCGCCGCGATACCCTGAAGGCGCTGGAAGAAGAACCGCGCACTCTCATCTTCTATGAGTCTACGCACCGCCTGGTGGAGAGCCTGGAAGATATCTGCGCGGTTCTGGGCGAATCCCGCTACGTGGTGTTGGCGCGCGAGCTGACCAAAACCTGGGAGTCTATCCACGGCGCGCCGATTGGCGAGCTGGTGGCATGGGTGAAGGAAGACGAAAATCGCCGCAAAGGCGAGATGGTGCTGATCGTCGAAGGTTTTAAGGCCCAGGAAGAGGCGCTGCCGGCAGCCGCGCTGCGGACTCTGGCGCTGCTGCAGGCGGAACTGCCATTGAAGAAAGCCGCCGCGCTGGCCGCGGAAATCCACGGCGTGAAAAAGAACGCGCTGTATAAATACGCGCTGGAGCAGCAGGGGGAGTAAGCAATGAGCCGTTACCAACCGCCATTTAGCATTACACCCACGGTTCTCAACCTTGTCGTTGAGATAGGGGAATTGCTTGGGCATTGGTCGGCGAAACGTGGACAAACATCGCCGTTGCTGCGTAAAGAAAACCGCATTCGCACCATTCAGGCGTCACTCGCGATTGAACATAATAGCCTGAGCATGGAGCAGGTAACGGCACTGCTGGAAGGCAAACGGGTTCTGGCGCCGGCGAAGGATATTCAGGAAGTGAGAAATGCCATTCGTGCTTATGAATTAATGCCCGGATGGCATAAGGCAAATATTAGCGACCTTCTGGCGGCGCACAAAACGCTGATGATAGGGTTGGTGGATAGTCCAGGTGTTTTACGTAGCGGGAACGTGGGCATTTACCGTGGTACGCAGGTGGTACATATGGCTCCGCCTGCTACACAGGTCCCGAGGCTTATCGCGGATTTGCTCAGTTGGCTGGAACAGACCGATCTTCATCCCTTAATTGCCAGTTCGGTTTTCCACTATGAGTTTGAGTTTATTCATCCTTTTGCTGATGGCAACGGTAGAATGGGGCGTTTATGGCAGACGTTGATTCTAAGCCAGTGGCGTCAGGAATTAGCCTGGCTGCCGGTTGAAACGCTTATCCATCATCAGCAAGAGCGCTATTACGAAATTTTGGGTTTATGCGACAAAACCAGTGATTGCACTCTATTCGTGACCTGGATGTTGCAAAATGTCGTGGCGGCGCTGAAAGAAGGTCTGGAGACATCATTCGTCGTGTCGGAAGAAATGTCGGAAGAAATGTCGGAAGAAATCGACGCGAAATTAACGGAACAGGAAGTCTCAATTCTACGTTTGCTTACCGCAACCCCGGATTTGACGGCGAGAGCGCTCGCTGAAATCCTGGGGATTTCAGCTCGAACGGTTGAGCGCTATCTGCAGGGGTTACAGGCGAAAGGGAAATTGATTCGCACGGGCGCCAAAAAAGGCGGAAGGTGGCTGGTCAAGTAGAACCAGCCGCCATGGCCTGAATTTACGCTCTGCTTAGTGCGTGACTAAACGATCTTTAATTCCACCTTCTTGCGGCTTATTGCCGCACGGTCGGTATCACTGATGCCGTCGTCGGTAATCACGCAGTCAATTTTGTCCATCGGCAGCACCTGGTTAAAGCCGCGGCGATTGAATTTGCTGGCGTCGAGCACGGCGATCACTTGATGCGCGGCGGCGGCCATCACGCTGCTGATTGAATAACCTTCATTAAAGGTGGTGATGCCGTTGGTCGCATCGATACCATCGGCGCCAACGAACATCAGGTCGGCGCAAATCCCCTGCAGCGAACGTTCAGCGATGGTTCCGTGCATTGAATGCGTTTTATGCCGAACCGTACCGCCGCATACCACCAGAGTAATATCTTTATTTTCCGACAGCGTAAACGCGGCGGGCAGGCTGTTGGTGATGACGGTGATATTGGTCATTCGTACCAGCGCCTCGGCGATCAGCAGGGTGGTGCTGCCGCTATCGAGGATCACCGTCATACCCTCATGGATCATCGCCGCGGCGGCCTGGGCGATGCGCTTTTTCGGATCGCTGGCAAGCTGGTAACGATCTTCCAGCACCACTTCCAGATTATCACTCTCGGTCAGATCGCTACCCGGGCGGGCGGCGCCGCCGTGAAAACGGGTCAGCAGCCCTTTCTCTTCCAGCATACGGAGATCGGCGCGAATGGTGACCTCAGAAATGCCAAAGAGATTCGAAAGCTCTAAAACCAATACGCTGCCCTGCGTATTCACCATATCGACGATTTTGTTCCTTCGTTCAAATGAGTTCATCTTGATTTGCCTGATAATTAACTCAACTTAGTTTAATCGAAGGGTAACGAAAGTTGAACGATAATTTTCGAAAGGTAATGTGAGCCAGCGCAGATTGCTGGCTCAAGCGATCAGGAAAGTTTCAGGAGGATTTTACCCTGCATTGGCGCGCCGTTTAGCGCCTGAACTTCGCGCGCAAAACTCTCGGCATTGCCGCGATGGGCTATCAGCGGCGCCAACTGCAGGCGTTTTTCCGTCAGCAGGCGGGTCGCCGTTTGCCACTCTTCTCCCGGCCACGGGCCTGAGTAGTTCATCCAACTGCCGACGATATTCAGCTCTTTACGCAGGATCTGCCCGAAGGTGGCGGCAGGCAGCGTTAGGTCGTGATGCAGAGTGCCGACCAGCGCCAACTGTGCCCGCGGCCCGGCAGCCTCAATCGCCAGCGCGACGGTCTGCGGCGTGCCGGCGGTCTCGAGGACGAGCTGGTCGAACTGGATTTCCTCCAGCACCTGCTGAATCGCCTGGCCGCTCATCTCGCGGCTATTAAACACGCGGGTCGCGCCAAGGGTTTTAGCCAACTCCAGCTTCTGTGGATTAATGTCGATGGCCGTGACGCTTCTGGCTCCCAGCTCGCGGGCGCACTGCAGCGCCAGCAGGCCGATGGTGCCAGCGCCGATAATAATGACGTTTTTACCTTCGCAGCCCTGCGCCAGATGAAAAGCGTGCAGGCCAACGGTTATCGGCTCAATGAACGCTCCGTCATCAATGGGCATTTGATCCGGCAGGCGGAACAGGTTAGCGCGCTTCACCACCACGTATTCAGCGTTGCCGCCCTCGCTGCGGGAACCGACGAACTGATACTGCTTACATAAAGAGAAATATTCACGCTGGCACTGCGGGCACTGGAAGCAGGGCAGCAGCGGCACGCAGGCGACGGCGTCGCCGGGCTGCAGGTCGGTCACCGCCGCGCCGTAGGACTCCACATAGCCGCTGAATTCATGCCCCAGCGTAATAGGGTAGTAATGCGCGCCTTTAGCGAAGATGCGCGGGATATCGGAGCCGCACAGCCCGGAGCTGACCACTTTGACCAGGACATCGTTTTCCGTTTGCAGCGTGGGGATGGGGCGTTCTTCAACGCAGACGCTCCCCTCAGCATGGATTACCACTGATTTCATACCATTCTCCAGAAAGGTTCAGGGGAGCGGGCGCTCCCCTAATGCTTAAGATGCGGTTGGATGCTGTTGCGCGGCGGCACTTTTCTCTGCTTGCTCTACCGCCATGAAGCGGCGAGCGCGACGCCATGTCAGCAGGACGCCAGCCAGATAGATGATGCCGATAATCGCGAAGCCGACCAGGTTCTGCCAGGTAAAGAGCTGGATCAGCAGCCAGGTAATCGGCGAACCACCCTGGTCCATTGACGCCACCATACCGCCTGCTTTCAATGCCCCAGCGTTTGCCGCCAGTTGAGTGTGCAGGCCGATGGTCTGGGTCGCGATCCACAGGGTGATACCCATAATGATGACCCCGGAAATCAGGGTGCGGAACAGATTGCCCTGATGCACCGCCACCGCCATCGCCACGAAGAAGCCGATGGTCGCCAGGTCGCCGAACGGCAGAACCTGGTTGCCTGGAACTACGACGGCGATCAGAATGCTCAGCGGGATGAAAATCAGGCTGGCGGATACCACCGAGGTATGGCCGAGCAGCAGCGCCGGGTCGAGACCAATCAGGAACTCCTGGCCGCCGAATTTAGCCTGCAGACGTTTACGCGCCTGTTTGGCTATCGGATTGAGGCCATCCATAATAGGTTTGATGACCCGTGGCATCAGCAGCATCACCGCCGCGGTTTTCACCGCCAGTTGCAGAATGCCTTTCAGGTCATAGCCCGCCAGCATGCCAATCACCAGCCCCATCACGAAGCCGACGGTAACCGGTTCACCGAAGGGGCCGAAGCGTTTCTGGATATCATCGGCGCTAAAGTGAATGCGATTAAGGCCGGGGATTTTGTCGATGATGGTATCGACGAGCACCGCAATCGGCCCTAAGTACGCCGAACTGCCGTGCGGTATCGCGATGCCATCCAGGCCGAAGAAATCGCGGGTATCCCTGGCAAACCAGTCGCCCAGCTTGTAAACAAAGGCGGCATGGACCACGACGCCGAGAATCCCTATCCAGTACGAACCGGTTGCGATATGCAGCATCGCCCCGGTAAAGGTCATATGCCAGATGTTCCAGATATCGACGTTCACCACGCGGGTCATGCGGGTGACCAGCATGACGATATTGACCACGATCGCCACCGGAATGGCCACCAGCGCAATTTGCGACGCCCAGGTCATCGGCGATGACCCCGGCCAGCCGATATCAATCACGTGAAGATTAATCTGGAAATGCTCCGCCATCGCCTTTGCCGCCGGGCCGATGGAGTCGAGCATCAGGCCAATGACCAAGCCGATTCCGACAAAACCGATCCCGATGTGCAGACCGGATTTGAAACAGTCCCCGAGCTTCATCCCCAACAGTTTGGAGAAGATAATGATCACGATCGGCAGCATCACCGTCGGACCAAGATCGAGGATATAACGCATGATTTCGCTAAACATGGCGTTTACTCCGCGAGGATGCCGAGGATTTTCTGCTGTAAGGCTTCAATGCCGACACCGGAGACGAACGGCATGCCGTGAACCACCGGAATATCGCCGAAGGCGCGGTCCACGCGGGCGGTGGTGCAGATAAGGTCCGCGCCGTCCATGTAGGTCTCGATTTCATTGACCCGGCACTGCACCAGATCCAGCTCAATGTTGTGGTCTGCGCACAGTTCTTTAATCTCTTCAGCGGCCATCGTGGAGGTGGCAACGGCGCCGCCGCAGGCAACAATAACTTTACGTTTCATAGGGTACCCCTTTTATTATCAGTACGTTATGAAGCCTGGGCGCTAAGCTCGGGCTCAAGGATAAATTTCTGGAACAGCACCGGCAACTGCTCGTCGGAAGCGGCGAGCAGAGCCTCCAGCGTGTTTGGATTTTGTAGCTCACTAAATAGCCGGCGCAGCAGCTTCAACTGTGCCGCCGGGTTTTCAACAATCAGCGCGATGATCAGCGAAACGTCGATATCGCCATCGTCATCAGCACGCTGAAAAGGGACCGGCGCGTCCGGGCGAATCAGATAAATCGCCGGTGATTTCGCGTGTACGGCTTCGCAGTGGGGAATCGCCACGGCATGCTGCTCCAGCGCGATACCGGTCGGAAAAGTCGCTTCGCGTTCGAGCAGGGCCGCCGGATAGCTATCATGCACAACACCTCGCGCCAGCATCTCCGCGCCAATATGTTCCAGCGCCTGCTGGCTGGAGCTGAAATGAATGCCGGTACGAACAAACAATTGACTCATAGATCCTCTTTATTTCACGCGGTTTCAGGAGAACAGCCGTAGCGGTAGGCGCGCAGAACATCCTGGATTTTGTCGAGGATGAGCTCGTGCGGCACGGCGTTCAGTTCATTCAGCGACAGTCGTTCAAACTGCACCGGCATATATTGGCTGATAAGCCCCAGCGGCAGCTTAGCGTCGGTCAGGTTCGCGATAAGTTTCTCAACGCTCTGACGAATACGCGGGTGCGGCCAGTAGTAACGGATACGGTCGGAAAGGCTAAAGTGGATATCGACCATCGCCTGACTCCAGGTCGGGCGATAGTATTTTTTCCAGTAGCCCGGTTCGTTGAGCATCACCTCGTCGATCACTTCCATCACCCGGCTGCGGGACTCCGGCGCGATCAGCTCATTTTCCATCTGTGCGAGGGCGAAAATAGCTTCGCGTAGGGCAAAGGTGAGCGCCGGGCCGACTTTCAGAATGGCGAAGTGGTCGCGGACCAACGCGCGGTAGGCCTGGCGGGATTGGTAGTCGGTGGAGTGGGCTTCGTACACCATCGTGGTGTTTTCGATCCACGCGGATAGCGCTTTCGCTTCTTGTGGCTGGTAATGGATGATTTGCGTGTGGTCGAACTCCACGCCCGGCTGCACGACGATGGCGATGACTCGCCCCAGCGCTGCGTCGAGACCCAATTTGCGGAACGCCGCTTCATGAGTTTCAAGGGTGGCGGCGGCATCCTGCGCTCGGGTGACGTGTACGCTGCCGATGGTGCTGGCTTCGCCGCCGGGAACCGGTACTTCGGTACCGATAACGTAGGTCAGCTGGCGCTTTTGCTCATCGCTGGCTGTCTCTTCGGCGGCCTGACACAGGCGGGCGGCACGCTCGGCCACCACGCTTGGGTTCAACGGCACCGGGTCGTCGGCACAGGACATCGACGCATCCAGGTGGATCTTACTGAAGCCTGCGGCAACATAGGCTTTGATAAGGTCGACGGATTTTTCCATCGCGTCGGCAGCCGGTTCGTCTTGCCAGCAGTTCGGGCCCAGATGGTCGCCGCCAAGAATAATGCGTTCGGCCGGGAAACCGACGGTGTGGGCAATGCTGTAGACGAAGTCGCGGAAATCGGCTGGCTGCATGCCGGTATAGCCGCCAAACTGGTTGACCTGGTTCGATGTTGCTTCAATCAGCACTTTGTTGTTGGTTGGCAGATCGAAACGTAATGCCGCTTCGATAACCAGTGGATGAGCGGAACAAACTGAACAGATGCCGATGTGTTCGCCGGATTTATGGCGAGAGATAATATCTTTCATTTACAACCTCCGTTTTCTTTCGAATATATTCGTAATGTTTTGTTTTGGTCGCAAACGTCTTTGTTTTGAATTGTGATCTGTATCGAAAAATAGCTGCGCATGCGCTGATCCGGTTGTCTTGCTGGCAAAAAAAAACGCTCTGGCCATCACGGCAGAGCGTTTTTAATTAATTGAAAATTAACTAAATAATCGGGATAGCCAGCTGCGTTTGCTTTTTTCAACCGCCTGAGAAACCTGCTGTGGTTGGGCGGCGATCTCGCCGAGCCCGGCGTTAAAGGCGTCGCCAATCGCTTTCAGCGCCTGATGCGCATCGCTGCCGCTGGCCATAAAGTGCAGGCGATGACCCTGTTTGGCGCCCAGCGATACGACGCGCATCAGATTTTTTGCATCGACAATCGACGAGCGTGTATCCAGGTTTTCGACCTGGATTTGCGACTGCCACTGCTTGACGGCTTTCACCAGTACAGCGCTGGGTCGGGCATGTAGGCCGTGCGGATTGCGCAGCGTAAAGGTCGCCTCTTCATCAAAGCGCGGCGGCGGTTCCGGTTCTTCGCCTTGCGCCGGCGCGATATCGCCAGCAAGTATCTCCAGCACCGCCTGCGGAGTATTGGCCTGCGACAGCGCGACGGGCACCCGATCGTCGCCTAGCGCATGGGTGAGCTGGCGTAAGATATCGAGATGTTCGTTGTCCTGAGCGGCGATACCGACAATCAAATAGGCGGTTTGCCCTTCGCCCCAGTCCACCCCTTGCGGGCAGGCTAGCACCTTCACGCCGGTTCTTAGCACCACATCGCGGCTTTGCGGCGTGCCGTGAGGAATGGCGATGCCGTTGCCCAGATAGGTACTGATTTGTCTCTCGCGTTCGCGCATTCCCTCGAGATAGGCCATCTGTGTATGCCCGGCTGCGGTTAGGGAACCGACGACGCGCTGTAGCGCTTCATCTTTCGTTTTGACCTGATGGTCGAAATGAATATCTGCGGAAGTCAGCTGCATAGTTCGCTCCTTATTTGATGGCGCCGGCAAGCGCCGTCGCTTCCTGAGTGCGTTTCTGCCACAATCGCCAGCATCCCAACATGAGCGCGCCGCAGGCGGAACCGGCGAGAATGCACAATACCCATGCCAGTGGTTTGCTGACCAGCGGTAGGATTAAGAAGCCGCCGTGTGGAGCCGGAACCTGAATATGCAGGCTGTAGCTGAGAACGGCCGAGATTGAAGAGGCGATCATCATCATCGGGATCACCCGCAGCGGGTCCTTGGCGGCAAAGGGAATTGCGCCTTCGGTAATGTGCGTGCAGCCGAGGATATAGTTCACCATCCCGGCGGCGCGCTCTTCTTCGCTAAAGCCTTTCGGGAAGAACGTGGTTGCCAGCGCAATCACCAGCGGCGGGGTAATGCAGGCAGCGGAGACGCCGGCCATAAAGAAATAGTTGCCCTGTCCTAGCAAGAGCGTACCGGTGACGTAGGCCGCTTTATTGACCGGGCCGCCGAAGTCGAATGAACACATTGCCCCGACCACAATCCCCAGCAGAATGGGATTGGCTTCTTGCAGAGAGCTAAGCCAGTTCATCATGCCGTTGTTGATCGCCGCCACCGGTTGGCCAAGTAGCACCATCATCACGCCAATCACCAGTACGCCAATCAGCGGCATAATAAAGATCGACTTTAGTCCTTCGTACTGACGCGGCAGGCCGTCGAGCAGGCGGCGGATAAGCAGCATAAAGTAACCGGCAGCGAAACCGGCGATGATCCCGCCGAGGAACCCGGCGCCGGTGGCGTTTGCCAGCAGGCCGCCGACAAACCCGGCGACCATCCCCGGACGGCCGGAAATGGACCAGGCAATGTAGGCCGTGAATACCGGTACCATGATCGAGAACGCCTGCTGGCCGACTTTCATCAGGGTGGCGGCAATCACGTTGTACTGCGCTGAATTTGGATCGGCGGAGTAGATACCCCACAGGAAAGAAATGGCGATTAAGATCCCGCCGGCCACCACGAAGGGCAGCATATTGGAAACACCGCTCATCAGATGTTTATAAATCTGCCGGCCGAATGATTCCTGCTCATATTTCTCCGCAGGATCCGCTGCGGCGGAGATCCCCTGACGGCGTTGCGCCTGACCGCTGACGACTTTATTAATTAATTCTGCCGGATGATGAATGGCCTCTTTAACCGGCACTTCAATAACCGGCAAACCATTAAAACGTTCGGCATTAACATCTTTATCGGCAGCGATAATAACACCATAAATATCTTTCAGATCTTCCGGTGTAATGACATTTTCTACCCCGGAAGCACCGTTGGTTTCAACTTTGATCTCAACGTTTAATTTTTTTGCTGCGGTCTTTAAGGCTTCTTCAGCCATAAATGTATGGGCAATACCTGTAGGGCAGCCGGTAACGGCAATAATCTTTTTCATAATCGGACCTTTATAATTGGACGATCTGAAGTTGTTGTAATAATTCTTGTGTACGGTTTAATTTGCCAAGCCCGGCGGAGGCGGCAACATCGGCGCCGGTGGCGCTGGCCAGCGCCAGGGCGTGGGCGACATCATCTTCGTTAAGCCATTTACTCAGGAAGGCGCCCAGCGCGGCATCACCGGCGCAGGCTGAGCTAACCAGCTCGATTTTCGGCGCCGAGCAGAACCACAACTGCTCGCCGTTTGAAAAGTAGAGCCCCTGCGCGCCCAGGGTGAGCAGCACGTTTCGGGCCCCGAGCTGGTGGAGCGTGCGCATTGCGTCATGTACCTGCTGCGGGCTGCCGACGTCGAGATCGAAGATCTCTTTGAGTTCGTCGTCATTGGGTTTAATCAATAGCGGACGTAGCTCCAGCAGCTGGCGCAGCGCCGGGTGGCTGATATCTAAAATGACTTCACAGCCTTTTTTTTGGCACAATTCCATTATTTCGCTATAGAATCGGCTTTCAATTCCCGGCGGCAGACTGCCGCTGATAACTAAATAATCGCCGGGCTCGACGCACTGTAAATGATGAATAATTTGCTCTTTGCCTTCATCGTTAATACGCGAACCGGGATTCACTAACTTATATTCTTCGTGTCCGTCATTAATAAAAACATTAATACGGGTAGGATCGGCGACCCATGCCGGTGTCACTTTAATATGTTGTCTGCGCAGTTCTTCAACAATATAGCGGCCGGTAAAGCCGCCAAATATGCCCATGACGTGGGTGGGCTGCCGATAATGATCTAATACCAGCGAAACGTTCACCCCTTTACCATTCGGGCAATATTCCGTCTGCCGGGTGCGGTTGACGGCCGCAGGCCGGAGCGGGTCGCAAAAGATATTCATATCGATCGCGGTATTCAGTGTCAGGGTATGGATCACGACATTGCTCCTTCGAACCGCGGATTACAGTTGCCCTTCGCAGCCGCAAACGTGAATCACTTTGCGGACAACCTCTTTCATCGCCGCTTTCGCCGGCGTCATATAGTGACGCGGATCGTTGGCGCCCGGGTTTTCCAGGAAGTAGGTTTTCAGCGCATCAGAGAAGGCGATTTTCAGTTCGGTGGCGACGTTGACTTTGCACACGCCCAGAGAAATGGCGCGGCGAATATCGCTATCCGGCAGGCCGGAGGCGCCGTGCAGCACCAGCGGAACGTCAACGCAGCCGCGGATGGCGGCCAGGCGGTCAAAATCAAGTTTCGGTTCGGCGGTATAGAGCCCGTGAGCAGTGCCGATGGCGACGGCCAGTGAATCAATTCCTGTACGGGCGACGAATTCGCGGGCCTGTTCCGGGTTGGTATAGAGCGCATCTTTGGCGTCTACCACCAGATCGTCTTCCACGCCTCCCAGTCGGCCCAGTTCGGCTTCCACGCTGGCATCGTAACGATGACTTAACTCCACCACGCTTTTCACCAGCGCCACGTTTTCTTCGAACGGCGAATGAGATCCGTCGATCATGACCGAGCGAATGCCCGCCTGTACTTTGTGCGTGATGTCGGCCAAATCCTCGTGATGATCGAGGTGCAGCGCGAGCGGGAGATCCCATATTTTCGCCAGATCGCGGGCGATCGCCACCACATTACCGGTGCCGGCATAGCTGTAGGTGCCCGGCGTGCCGGCAAGGATCAGCGGCGAGCGCAGCTCTGCTGCTGTTTCCACCACTACCTGCATGGTTTCAAGATTATGGATATTGAAAGCGGGGACCGCGTAACCATGACGCTGGGCCTTTAATAGCATGTTTTTACTGGAAATGATGTACATTCTAAATCCTCTATTTTCAACTTGTAAGTTATGTATTTTGTTTTACCTTCAATTTGAAAGTAATGTAACGATCGTTTCCGCGTTTAGATGTGATCCATCGCACACAATGGTGAATTGATTTTTAAAATGAAAGTAAATAATATTTTTTATGTTTCGTTTTTAAATTCCAATGAAACGCTGGCATGTTGTTATCTATTTGAATTTTATTTGTTTTATTGATTTTCATTCACGGGGATCACTGGCGTGGTTTGACATTACGATGGGGAAATTTAAAAATGAAAGTTATTCCAGGAGAAAATAAAAAGGCATAACCCGTGGCAAAACCGTCAACCAGCCTGCTGAAAAGGCGCTTGGACATCGCGGAGATCGTTCGTAAGAACGGCGAGATTAAAGTCGACGATCTGGCTGAAATGCTGGCCGTTTCCGGAGTGACAATCCGTAACGATCTTAACTACCTCGAGCAGCAGGGATATCTGAAGCGTTCATTCGGTGGGGCGATTTACACGGCTCAGGCCGGCACGCCGGTCGCAACGGTTCGCGACGCCCCACAGGTGACGGACAAAGCGCTGGAAACGGAAATGGCGCGTCAGGTGGCGGTGCAAATTGAAGATAGCGAAACGCTATTTTTAGGCCAGGGTTCCATTTTGCGTAAAGTGATCCCGTTTCTGGCTAACAGTGAGGAACTTTGCCTGCTGCTTAACGATCTGGCCCACGTCGCGCTGGCACAGGAGTTTCTGAATGGAGAAACGGTGCTGCTCGGCGGCGTACTTAGCGGCAACGGGCGTATTGTCGAAGGCGATCTGGCGCTGAAAGCGTTAGGTCATTACCGACCATCGCGCGCGCTGATTGCGGTTGATCACGTCGCAGAGGACGGCACCCTGAGCGTACGTAACGAAACTAGCGCTCGCCTGCTGGGCGAAGCCGTGGCGCAGAGTGAGCGGGTTATTGCGGTTGTTGCTTCCCGTCCGGTTTATGGCGAAAAACGTTATGCCATCGGCGAACTTCAGCAAATGAGTAGCGTGGTGACGCCGCAGGTTGTCGCCGCGGAATATCATGCCCGTTTCCTCGCCGCGGGTCTGACCAATAGCTATACCAACAATGAATGCCTGACATGGCTCAACACGGCTTTGCAGAAGACAAACCAGGAGCGGTGATGAACGTAACCATTTGCACCATCGGCGAGCTGCTGGTGGAATTTCTCGCCAAGGAAGAAAACCAGGGATTTTCCCGCCCCGGTGAATTTTGGGGCCCCTATCCCAGCGGCGCGCCAGCGATTTTCGCCGATCAGGTGGCGAAGCTGGGTTTTGGTTCCGTGCTGTTTAGCTGCGTCGGCAGCGACACATTTGGTGAAATGAATATTGCGCGGTTGGAGAAAGACGGCGTTAACGTTAACGGCATCGCCATGCTGCAGAAAGCGACCACCGGCAGCGCGTTCGTCAGCTATCGCAGCCAGGCGCAGCGCGACTTTATTTTTAATATGCCTAACAGCGCCTGCGGACTACTGACCGCGGACCATATCGACGAGGCGCTGCTTAACCAGTGCCAGCATTTCCACATTATGGGATCGTCGTTATTCTCGTTTCGCATTATTGATGCGATGCGTAAAGCGATTGAAAACATTAAAGCGCGCAACGGCACGGTGTCGTTCGATCCTAATATTCGCAAAGAGATGCTCAATATTCCCGAGATGTCGCAGGCGTTTGAATACATCCTCGATTACACCGATATCTTCCTGCCGAGCGACGGCGAACTGGACTACTTCGGCCTGAATCCGGGGCGGAATGAGCAGGTACTGGTTGATAAGCTGCTGAAACGCGGCGTTAAACACGTGGTGATTAAACGCGGCCCGCGCGGCGCGAGCTACTTTAGCGCCGCTGAAACGCACCATGTTGCCGGTTTTAACGTGCCGGTGGTCGATCCGACCGGCGCAGGCGACTGCTTCGGCGCGACTTTCGTCAGCCTGTTCCTCAGCGGCGCCACGCCGCAGGAAGCGCTGAAGTGGGCCAACGCCAGCGGTTCCCTGGCGATTAGCCAACGCGGACCTATGGAAGGCACTTCAACGCAGGCGCAAATCAAAACCTTTTTGGCAGCGCAACACCAATAATAATCAGCCCGGATAATTCCGGGCTGATTATTATGGTTGGCCAGGGGGATTTATCACGTCACCGGCGCCGGGTTAAACACCGCCAGCTGGTTATGCAGACCCCATTGATCGGAGAAGGTTTTCTTACGTCCGCTGGCGACGTCGAGAATGAACTCGAACAGTTTCTGCCCAACCTCCTCAATCGTCTCTTCGCCGGTCGCGATAGTACCGGCATTGATATCCATTAAGTCGTACCAGCGGTTGGCAAGCTCGGTACGGGTCGCCATTTTAATCACCGGTACCGCCATCAGCCCGTAAGGGGTGCCGCGCCCGGTGGTGAACACCTGCACGGTAATGCCGGAAGCCACCTGTTGAGTACCGCAGACAAAATCGCTGGCCGGCGTCGCCGCATAGATAAGCCCGCGTTTCGTCGGGCGCTGACCCGGCGAAAGGACTTCGACGATGGCGCTTTTACCTGATTTGGCAATTGAACCCAGCGCTTTTTCCACTACGTTAGCCAGACCGCCTTTCTTATTGCCCGGTGACGGGTTGGCGCTGCGGTCGGTTTTCCCCAGCTCCAGATAGTTATCGTACCAGGCCATCTCTTCCAGCAGTCGTTTGCCGACCTCTTCATTGATGGCGCGCGGGGTTAACAGATGGATAGCATCGCGCACTTCGGTCACTTCCGAGAACATCACCGTCGCGCCGCAGCGTACCAGCAGATCTGAGGCATAGCCCACCGCCGGGTTGGCGGTCACGCCGGAGAAGGCGTCGCTGCCGCCGCACTGCATACCGACCACTAAGTCCGAAGCCGGGCAGGTCTCACGCTGACGAGCATTGAGTTTGGCCAGGTGGCGCTCGGCAACCTGCAGAATATCATCGACCATCGATTTAAAGCCGACATGCTGTTCGTCCTGCAAACGCACTACGCTTGCGCTATCGACGGCGATCGGCTGCACGTCTTCGGTTCCCTGCAGCAGACGTTCCGGCTGCAGCTTTTCACAGCCCAGACCAATCACCATCACCTCACCGCCAAAATTGGGGTTCAGCGCGATATTGTGGATGGTGCGAATCGGTACGATCGCCGCCGGGGCGTTAATCGCCACGCCGCAGCCGTACAGATGGTTTAGACCGACCACTCCGTCGACGTTGGGGTATTTTGGGAGCAGATCGCGTTCGATGATCTTGACCACATAATCCACTACACCGGCGACGCAGTGCACGCTGGTGCTGATCCCCAGCAAATTCTTAGTTCCCACGCTGCCATCGGCATTGCGATAGCCTTCAAAAGTGTATCCTTCCAGCGGTGGCAGCGGTTCCGGGACTTTGGTCGCCAGCGGTAAGGTGTTCAGCGGCGGCGCGGTCGGCAGCTCAACCAACGACTCATCAATCCAGCTTCCCTTTGGTATATCGCGAACGGCGAAGCCAATCACTTCGCCGTAGCGGATGATTTCACCATGGGCAGGAATATCGACAAGGGCGACTTTATGACCTTGCGGGATATGTTCAACGAGGGTCAGGCCATCCGGAAAACGCGTTCCGGCGGGTAAACCGCGATCGTTAACAATAATCGCCACATTATCGGTAGGGTGCACTTTTATATAAAACGCCGTCGGCGACTGTTGTCGAATCTCAATCTCAGCCATTGTCCAGTGTTCTCCAGAACGGTGCTAATAATAAAAATAAAACGTTAATTCAGCTTGTACCTATCAGAATGATGAAATACAGAATGTCAGGAGTTATAGCAGCAAAATGTGATCTTGGTCACTGCTTGCGGTGACGGTTGCCAGCATTGAACGGCAATCCTAAGAACTGTGGATTAGCGCCCATAACCTATGGCATTTGCATAACTAAAATGATTATTAAAGCGCTTATATTGTGATTATGCATAGTGCCTGGTCACGGTGGGATGATTATACTGAGTCATGTTTTGCGGTGTTCGATATGAGAATAAATAGCCCGCTTAAAAAATAATAAAAGTATTCTTTTTCAGAAAAATATCTAAATGTTCAATGGTAAAAGAAAATAGGCATCGGTTCGCTATTCAATTCTGCAAATTATATTTGTGGTTGGCGAGATTAAACGTATAGAACAGCAGAAGTAAGCAACGATTAACCCAAGGTAAAATCATGGATAACGCAATTTTCCCGAACAAATTTAAGGCCGCGCTGGCGGCCCACCAGGTACAAATCGGCTGCTGGTGCGCTCTGGCGAATCCGATTAGCACCGAGGTATTAGGGCTTGCTGGTTTCGACTGGCTGGTGCTTGACGCGGAGCATGCGCCGAATGATGTGACCACACTTATCCCGCAACTGATGGCGTTGAAGGGCAGCCACAGCGCGCCGGTGGTCCGTGTGCCGACCAACGAACCGATTATCATCAAGCGCATGCTGGACATCGGTTTCTACAACTTCCTGGTGCCGTTTGTCGAAACCGCTGAACAGGCGGCGCAGGCGGTAGCATCGACCCGCTATCCGCCGGAAGGCATCCGCGGGGTCTCCGTTTCTCATCGCGGCAATATGTTCGGCACCGTACCGGACTACTTCACTCAGTCGAATAACAACATCGCCATTCTGGTGCAAATTGAGAGCCAGACCGGGGTGGACAACGTCGATGCGATCGCCGCGACCGAGGGCGTTGATGGCCTTTTCGTGGGGCCAAGCGACCTGGCCGCAGCATTAGGCCATCTGGGCAATGCCGCACATCCTGACGTCCAGCGCGCCATCCAGCATATCTTCGCCAGCGCGAAGAAACACGGTAAACCGAGCGGCATTCTTGCACCGGTGGAAGCCGATGCGCGCCGCTATCTGGAGTGGGGCGCGACCTTCGTCGCCGTCGGTAGCGATTTAGGCGTCTTCCGTTCAGCAACCCAGAAACTTGCTGATTCTTTTAAAAAATAATCACCAGGATGAAGAGAGAGAACATTATGACAATCAAAGTGGGTTTTATTGGTCTTGGCATCATGGGCAAGCCGATGAGCAAAAATTTGCTGAAGGCGGGTTATTCGCTGGTGGTATCCGACCGTAACCCCGAAGCCATTGCTGACGTGATTGCCGCGGGCGCAGAGACTGCGAGCACGGCGAAGGCCATTGCTGAGCAGTGCGATGTAATTATCACCATGCTGCCAAACTCTCCGCACGTGAAAGACGTTGCGTTGGGTGAAAATGGCATTATCGAAGGCGCGAAACCGGGCACCGTGGTGATTGATATGAGCTCCATTGCGCCGCTGGCGAGTCGCGAAATCAGCGAAGCGCTGAAGGCCAAAGGCATCGATATGCTGGATGCGCCGGTGAGCGGCGGCGAACCCAAAGCGATCGACGGCACCCTGTCGGTGATGGTTGGCGGCGACAAGGCGATTTTCGATAAATACTACGACCTGATGAAAGCGATGGCGGGATCCGTGGTGCATACCGGCGAGATTGGCGCAGGCAACGTCACCAAGTTGGCCAACCAGGTAATTGTGGCGCTGAACATCGCGGCAATGTCGGAGGCGTTAACTCTGGCCACCAAAGCCGGCGTTAACCCGGAGCTGGTTTATCAGGCGATTCGTGGCGGCCTGGCAGGTAGCACCGTGCTCGATGCTAAAGCGCCGATGGTGATGGATCGCAACTTCAAGCCGGGCTTCCGTATCGATCTGCATATTAAAGATCTGGCCAATGCGCTGGATACGTCTCACGGCGTCGGCGCCCAGCTACCGCTAACGGCGGCGGTGATGGAGATGATGCAGGCGCTGCGCGCGGATGGCCTGGGCACCGCTGACCATAGCGCTCTGGCGTGTTACTACGAAAAACTGGCGAAAGTGGAAGTGACTCGCTAACAAGAAGGGCGTGTTCCCGCGCCCTGTCATTCTTGCCTTGCGCGGCACAGTCAGGCGACATAACTATGAAAATCGTAATTGCCCCAGACTCTTATAAAGAAAGCCTTTCTGCCAGCGAGGTAGCTCAGGCGATAGAAAAAGGATTTCGGGAAATTTTCCCCGATGCGCAATATGTTTCTGTTCCGCTTGCCGATGGCGGCGAGGGAACGGTTGAAGCCATGATTGCCGCCACGCAGGGTACGGCGCATACGGCGCTGGTCACCGGGCCGCTGGGGGAAAAAGTGAATGCCCGCTGGGGCATGTCTGGGGACGGCAAAACCGCATTTATTGAGATGGCCGCGGCCAGCGGGCTGGGACTGGTGCCGCCTGAGAAACGTAATCCTCTGATCACCACTTCTCGCGGTACCGGCGAGCTGATTTTACAGGCGCTGGAGCACGGCGCGACCAGCATCATTATCGGCATCGGCGGTAGCGCGACCAATGACGGCGGCGCCGGGATGATGCAGGCGCTGGGCGCAAAGCTCTGTGATGCCAACGGCAGCGACATCGGTAATGGCGGTGGTTCCCTTAACTGCCTGAATTCAATTGATGTTTCGTCCATGGACCCACGTCTTAAACACTGTGCTATTCGCGTGGCTTGCGACGTGACAAATCCGTTGATTGGCGAACAGGGGGCATCGCGCATTTTTGGCCCACAAAAAGGGGCGACCGAAGCGCTCATTGTCGAGCTTGATAATAATCTTGCCCACTACGCCTCGGTTATCAAAAAATCGTTGCGCGTGGAGGTGAAAGATGTCCCCGGTGCCGGAGCGGCGGGGGGAATGGGGGCCGCGCTAATGGCTTTTCTGGGGGCTGAACTGCGCAGCGGGATTGAGATTGTGACGACGGCGCTTAATCTGGAAGAACATATTCACGACTGCACGCTGGTGGTAACCGGCGAAGGGCGACTCGATAGCCAGAGCATCAACGGCAAAGTACCGGTTGGCGTAGCCAATGTGGCGAAGAAATACCATAAACCGGTGATTGCTATTGCCGGCAGTCTGACCCGCGATGTCGGCGTGGTACATCAATATGGCATCGAAGCGGTGTTCAGCGTACTGACCAGCATCGGCTCGCTGGAAGAGGCATTCCGCGGCGCATTCGACAATATTTATCGCGCTTCGCGAAATATTGCCGCGACGCTGGCGATCGGAATGCGTTGTGCGGGGTGACAAAGGCGCGCGAACCCTCTATACTTCGCGCCGAAGCTGACCAGACAGTCGCCGCTTCGTCGTCGTCCTCTTAGGGGGAGACGGGCGGAGGGGAGGAAAGTCCGGGCTCCATAGGGCAAGGTGCCAGGTAACGCCTGGGGGGTGTCACAGCCCACGACCAGTGCAACAGAGAGCAAACCGCCGATGGCCCGCGCAAGCGGGATCAGGTAAGGGTGAAAGGGTGCGGTAAGAGCGCACCGCGCGGCTGGTAACAGTCCGCGGCACGGTAAACTCCACCCGGAGCAAGGCCAAATAGGGGTTCATAAGGTACGGCCCGTACTGAACCCGGGTAGGCTGCTTGAGCCAGTGAGCGATTGCTGGCCTAGATGAATGACTGTCCACGACAGAACCCGGCTTATCGGTCAGTTTCACTCCTTAGAAAACCCCGCCTCGGCGGGGTTTTTGCTATCTGGAGGTTGGAACAAAGATGAATGACTGTCCACTTTTAAACAGCTTTCTGGCTGCATTGCAGGCCGCGCTCGTTGATACTGTCACGCTTTGAAAATGTATCTTCTATCCATTAATCTCAATCCCTCATTTGCAGCGGTCATCATTCAGCTTAATGGATAGCAGGTTTTACGTGTTATCCAGACAGGGGCGGTGGACGTGAAAAATGTAGTGTTATTCCCTCAACTCAAAACGGCAATAGCATGGCTGGTTGGTCATGGCGAGACGATTATGCAGTTTGCCTGGAATATCGTGGCAGCGCTGATTATTCTTTTTATCGGGAGAATGCTTGCAAAAGTCCTCGCCAAAACCTTCGAGAAAATTCTGCTGCGACGCAACGTAGATGCGACAATCGTCCACTTCTTCGCCGCGCTGGTGCGCTATATCACCATGGCTTTTGCGATTGTCGCCGCGTTAGGTCGAGTAGGGATTGAAACTTCTTCCATCATCGCGGTTATTGGTGCGGCGGGTCTGGCCATTGGCCTGGCGCTGCAGGGCTCGCTGTCAAATTTTGCCGCTGGCGTACTGCTGGTGACTCTGCGTCCATTCAGGGCGGGTAATTTCGTGCAGGTTGGTTCGGTATCGGGGATGGTGCAATCGGTACATGTTTTTTCTACGACGCTGCTTACTGTAGATAATAAAGAAGTCATTATCCCGAACGGTAAAATTATTGCCGATAGCATCGTTAACTACTCCCGCCATCCCTATCGCCGCATCGATCTTACGCTCGGCGTAGCGTGTCATAGCCAAATATCGCACGTTAAACAGGTTATCCAGACGCTCATCGATAATGAAAAGCGCATCGATCATTCTCGCGGTACCACCGTTCGCCTGATCGAGTTGGCTCCCGGTTCGCTTAATTTTACCATTCGCGTATGGGTGAAAAATGCTGAGTATTGGGACACCTATTTCGATTTTCTGGAAAATATCAAAAATGCGCTCGATGAAAATAATATCTTGCTGGCCGCACCGCGCATGGATATTAATTTAACATCAGCGGATTTAGCACGTGTTCAATAAGTAAGAAGAATTTTATATTTTATACAATTCATTTGGTGAATATATTATCTGAATATTTACACTGGTGAACATGATTTTTTACACATCGTCATTATTGTTCAGGGAATAATAGGTCGTCTTATCACTACGTACTTATTCAGGATAACAAGATGAACAAACTTTCTCGGATGGTATTAATGACGGCTGTAGCCGCAGGGTTCTCCATGGCGGCACAGGCCGCTGAGGTTACCGCCGCGCCGGCGCCGGCTCAGGATCCTATCGTTCAGCATTTAAAATTGAGCCAGGATCAGGTCGCAAAAATTAAGAGCCTGCATCAGGAAATGGAAAAGAACGTCCAGCAGATTTCACAGAAAGATATTAAAGATGGCGTGTTATTTGACGTGATCGATTCTGGTAAGTGGAATGAAAAAGCGGTTAAAGATCAGCTGGCGGCCTTTAGCAAGGTTGAGCAACAGGTGCGCTATTATCGCGTGAAGTACTATTTCGGCGTAAATCAGGTACTGACACCGGAACAACGTACTCAGGTGAAAAAAGATCTCTCTCAGGCATTGAGCGAGTAATAAAGTCGGCCCCGCTATGGGGCCGATTTCTTCAGGCGGCGTTATCTTCATCCTGCAACCGCGTTTGCGCATCTTCCACGATGGCTTCCAGTTCACTCAGCATCTCTTCATAGCCAAAGCCGATTGGGCTCATGGTTTCCACGGCGACTGGCTGGTCTAACGATTTTGCCTTTTTGCTTTTTTTCTTGCTCACTCACAAACTCCCGGGCTTCCTTGTTACACCGGTAAATCTATCAGCAAAGCGCGCAGCGGCGTATCGGCGACGAGGGTAATGTTAGCTTCGTCACGAATAAACGCGCCATCGCCGCAGGTTAATGCCTGTTTCTCTTCCTTTTTTGCCACGGCATGTACCGTCCCGTGAATCGACTGCAGATAGGCGCGCGGGCCGTGCAGTTGAACGTTGATCTCTTCGCCCTTCGCCAGCTGCAGATGATGGATCCACACCTGCTGACGCAGCTGTAAGCTGTCGCCGCTGCCGTCCGGTGAGGCTAATAGCTGAATCGGCGAATCGCCAACCGTCATTTTCTGTACCAGCGGGTTTTCGCGCTCCGGACAGGCGTCGAGCCACAGCTGCATGCGCGTCAACGACTGCTCTTTACTGAGATTATGCTCGCTGTAGCTGACCCCCGGTTGGGTGGAGAGCAGCAGGGCTTCGCCAGCTTTTGCCTGTATGTGGTTGCCGTCGCTATCGCGGTATTCCGCTTCACCTTCCAGAATCAGATTCAGGATATCGACCTTTGGGTAGGTGCGCGGCTGAAATGACGCGCCCGGCGCCAGCACTTCTTGATTGAGTACGCGCAATGAGGCGTAACCCAGCAATTTAGGGTCGAAGTAGTGGCCAAAGGAAAAGGTGTAGCGGGCCTGCAGCCAGCCGAAGTCTGCTTGACCGCATTGTTTGGCTGTTCGGGTTGTAATCATTTTCTTGACCTCTCTTTACACTAAATCAATGGTAAAGGTATGGACGCTGTATTGTTAGCCAGATATTCTGCCCGGTATGTTCAAAATTCCTGAATGAGAGCGAAATGGCGAAAGAGAGAGCATTAACGCTGGAAGCGTTACGCGTAATGGATGCAATAGACCGACGCGGGAGCTTTGCCGCTGCGGCTGACGAGCTGGGGCGCGTGCCTTCAGCCCTAAGCTACACCATGCAAAAACTGGAAGAAGAACTGGATGTGGTGTTGTTTGACCGTTCCGGCCATCGCACAAAATTTACGAACGTTGGCCGCATGCTGCTGGAACGCGGCCGCGTGCTGCTGGAAGCGGCGGACAAGCTGACCACCGATGCCGAAGCGCTGTCGCGCGGCTGGGAAACTCACCTGACCATCGTGACCGAAGCGTTGGTTCCTACCACCGATCTGTTTCCGCTGATTGAGAAACTGGCGACTAAATCCAATACCCAGCTGTCGATTATTACCGAAGTGCTGGCCGGTGCCTGGGAACGGCTGGAGCAGGGACGTGCTGATATTGTCGTCGCGCCGGATATGCATTTTCGTTCATCGTCAGAAATTAACTCGCGTAAGCTCTATTCGGTTTTAAGTGTTTATGTTGCCGCGCCGGATCACCCGATTCATCAGGAGCCAGAACCGCTTTCTGAGGTGACGCGGGTGAAATATCGCGGCGTCGCGGTGGCGGATACCGCGCGCGAGCGTCCGGTTCTGACGGTGCAGCTACTGGATAAGCAGCCGCGTTTAACCGTCAGCACTATTGAAGATAAACGCCAGGCGCTGCTGGCGGGGCTTGGCGTGGCAACCATGCCGTATCCGTTGGTTGAGAAGGATATTGCCGAAGGGCGCTTGCGGGTCGTAAGCCCTGAATATACCAACGAAATCGATATCATTATGGCCTGGCGCCGCGACAGCATGGGCGAAGCCAAATCCTGGTGTCTGCGGGAGATCCCGAAACTGTTTACCGGCAGATAACGGGAAGATGCGCTCCTCCGCCGCGAGGAGCGCGTAAATCAGTAGGAGTAGGGTTTTGGATTTGGCCCAAAGCGATTGTTGCCGGGCGTGCCGTTCTGACAATTGAAAATCAAAATCACCAGCCAGCCGATGACCGGGATCAGCAGCAGCAGTAGCCACCACGCCGAGCGATCGGTGTCATGCAGGCGACGAAACTGCACCGCCCACCAGGGTAAAAAAACCAGCACGCCGTAAATGGTCGTCAGGATGCCTTCACCCCCTGCACGTTGCCAGCCGAGCATCTTATCGATGATGCTGAGCACTACGGTGAGAATGATGTTGACCAGAATAAACATCCAGTACTCTTTGCGCCGGGCGCGACCGCCAAAGCCAATATAGTTTCGTAATACTTTTAGATACCAGTCCATTTTCTCACGCCTTAGTTAACCATTAATCACTTGTTTTCAAAGCGATCAAAATAATCATAGGCGTGAAAATCAAACTGGTAAATATCCGTTATCCGAATAAAAGGCGCCCTTCGGCGCCTTATCGATCAGCGGGAAAAACGATCCCGCCCATGTGGTTCGTTGAGATCCTGCTGCGGGCCCACGGAGATGATCCCCGTCGGGTTGATGGTTTTGTGGCTGCGATAATAGTGATTGCGGATATGCGGGAAATTTACCGTTTCCGCAATCCCCGGCATCTGGTAGATATCGCGCAGGAAACCGTACAGGTTGAGATAGTCGCTGATACGGCGCTTATCGCATTTAAAGTGGGTAACATAGACCGGGTCGAAACGAACCAGCGTTGTCCACAGGCGGATATCCGCTTCCGTTAACTGGTTCCCGGTCAGGTAGCGGTGCTGACCGAGGATCTGCTCAAGGCGTTCGAGCGAGGTAAACAGCGCGTCTACGGCTTCGTCATAGGCCTGCTGGCTGGTGGCGAAACCGGCTTTATACACCCCGTTGTTAACGTTGTCGTAGATCCAGCTATTCAGATCGTCGATTTTGTCCCGCAACGCCGGCGGATAATAGTCGCCTGCGCGTGCGCCCAGGCCATCAAACGCGGTATTGAACATGCGGATAATTTCAGCCGACTCATTGCTGACGATGGTCTGTTGTTTTTTATCCCACAGCACCGGAACGGTCACCCGGCCGGTGTAATGCGGATCGGCCTGCAGATAAAGTTGATAGAGGAACTGATGATGATAGAGCTGGTCGCCGGTCGCATCCGGGAAATCGGCGGCGAAGGTCCAGCCGTTTTCCAGCATCAGCGGATGAACAACCGAGACGGATATAAAGGGCTCTAATCCTTTCAGCTTGCGCAAAATCAGGGTGCGATGCGCCCACGGGCAGGCCAGTGAAACGTACAGGTGATAGCGGTCTTTCTCTGCGGCGAAGCCGCCTTCGCCCGCGGGACCCGGCGCGCCATCGGCGGTGAGCCAGTTGCGGAAGGCTGAAACGGAACGCTTGAACCGTCCTCCGGTGGATTTGGTGTCATACCAGGTATCTTGCCAGACGCCGTCGACTAATTGTCCCATTACTTCCTCCTTCAGATAGCAAAAGCGAGGAGATAGCCCCTCGCTTTTTTAGATTTTTACTCAGTATAGTGCGCTTACCACTTTTTATTCAGCACGCGGTCGATGCTGAATGCGCCCGGACCCGTCACGGCCAGCAGCAGATAACCACCAGCGATGGTCAGGTTTTTCATGAACATCAGCGAGTTCACGCCTTCAGCAAAGTTGCTGTGGAACAGGAACGCGGTCAGCAGGGTAAAGCCTGCGGTGAACAGCGCGGTAGTGCGAGTCAGGAAACCGAACAGAATTGCCAGACCGCCGCCAAACTCAAGCAGAATAGTCAGCGGCAGCAGCGCTCCCGGAACACCCATTGCTTCCATATACTGCTGCGTACCTGCATACCCGGTGATTTTTCCCCAACCAGCGGTAATGAACAGAATCGGCATCAGAATACGCGCTACCAGTACACCAACATCTTCTAATTTTTTCATTTCTTACTCCAGAAAACCCAAAGGGCGGCGATTTCGTTTTTTAGAGCAATCCTGCGTGGTTACGCGGGCTTGCTGTCGATGGAGAGGATATTAGCGAGCTTGAGAGGGGATTGTTAGCAAGGAAAACTGTAGTTCTTTTTCAAAGTTTCTGAGCAATTGGTGCGATCGGTGAAAATATTTTCCGAGGCGCCTCGCAGCGTGCGTGGCTATCAGTTGTGGTGGCGGGGATAAAAGAGGATATCTGTCGCCAACTTATTTTTGCATAGACAGGATGTCATGAAACAATTCAGCTCTACGCCTCACGATGCGTTGTTTAAAACATTTCTCACTCATCCGGAAACGGCGCGAGATTTTCTCCAGATCCATCTACCGGAATCGTTACGTATGCAATGCGATCTCAGTACCCTGCAGTTAGAGTCCGGCAGCTTTATTGAGGACGATATGCGTGCGTTGTACTCGGATGTGTTGTGGTCAATTAAAACGCAAAGCGGAAGCGGATATGTGTACGCGCTGATTGAACACCAAAGCACGCCAGACAAACATATGACCTTTAGACTAATGCGCTATGCATTTGCCATAATGTCTCGTCATCTGGATGCCGGTAATGAACATCTGCCATTGGTTATTCCGATGTTGTTTTATCATGGGCGGATTACACCTTATCCCTTTTCGATGTGCTGGCTGGATAGTTTTGCGCAACCCGCGTTAGCACGGGAGATATATGGGGATAATTTTCCGTTGATCGATGTGACATCCTTCACGGACGATGAAATCCAACAGCATCGGCGTATAGCAATTTTGGAGTTCCTGCAGAAAAATATTCGCCAGCGCGATCTGAATGACCTGGTAGATCAACTTGTAGCCTTGCTGCTGCCGGGTTATACCACCGAGCATCAATTTAACGTGTTGATGAACTACATTGCCCGTTCCGGCCATTTGACCAGCCCTGGCAGATTTTTTCGTCAACTGGCGCAGGGAATGCCTGAACATAAGGAGCAACTGATGACATTAGCAGAATGGTTTGAAGAGCGTGGGCGCACAAAGGGAAGAAAACAGGGTCGTGAAGAGGGGCGTGAAGAAGGTAGAGAAGAAGGCGAACGTCAGGCGACGCGTAAAATAGCTCTTGCGATGCTTCGTAACGGCGTTGATAGCGCGCTGGTCAGTAAAACCACCGGTTTAAGCGAACAAGAGCTCAGCGCGCTGGCGCACTGAGCGAGCAATTAACGCGATGCGGACTGGCGCAGAATCCCTTTGACCATCCGCCAGGTGCTCCAGATGCCGAGGCCGCGTTTGCCCCAGCGGATTAAAAAGCGCGGATGGCGTACTGACCAGATAGCCATTACCCCGCTGCCGACCATCGCCCATGAACGCAGGTGTTTCAGCGTTTGCCAGCCGCGATCGATAGGCGAGGTGGCTTCCAGCCAGTGACGATGGCTGGCGGCCAAATCCAGCCGCTGTTGCTGGATTTGGCGCAGCAGCAGCGCTTTTCGCTGGTCGCGTTCCTGTTGGCCGCTCATCGACGATCGTCCTCAAGCAGCGCGCGATCGTTCGCCAGCTCGTCGCGGGTATGACGTAAAAACGTTGAGCGGCGAGCTTTCCTGAGGGTCCAAATTCCCCCTATCAATGAGGCGAGCAACAGGACGCTGGTGGTCGCGATCATCACATGCAGGCGGTACTGCGGATCGACGGCCCAGATGATCAGCACCAGCAGGCTCATCAGCCCAAAAGCGGCGAATAGCAGCGTTAGCCCGAGCATCAGCAACAGCTGGAAGAGGTTCGCTTTCTCCTCTTCCAGCTCCACGACGACCAGGCGCAAACGCGTTTCCACCATTTCGACCAGCAGCGTAATGATCCGCTGGCCGATGCCGAATACGCTCTGTCCCGGGCCCTGCGTGTGTTGAGAGTTTGCCATAATTAACGGCGCGACAGCAGTACGCCGACCACCAGCCCGACAGCTGCGCCAATACCCACGCCGGTCCACGGATTCTCGCGAACGTACTCATCGGCGCGAGCAGCGGTTTCACGCGTCTGCTTAACGATGGCATCGCTGGTGTCGCTGAGACGCACACGGCTGTCTTTCAGCACGCTTTCCGCTTTGCTACGCAGTTTGCCGAGTTCTTCTTTTGATTTATCGGTTGAGGAGTTCAGAACTTCTTCCAGCGTATCAGCCAGATTTTTCAGCTCAGCGCGTAGATCTTCTGCAACGTTATCTTTAGCCATCTTGTTCTCCTGTAGCGTTTACCAATTAATAATCGCGTGACTCAAGCGCTTTCAGTTCCTGCTGCGCTTCATCCAGTTTGCGTTCCCGTTTGCTAATTTTGTCTGCATCGCCTTTCTGCTTCGCCTCGCTCAGATCGCGCTGACGTTCGGCAACTTCGGCCTTCTGTTTAGCGATTTTCCGCTGATGATCGGCCCTGACTTTACTGTCGCTGCAGTTAGCGCGAACTTCCTGCAGCGCTCTGTTCAGGCCGTCAATGCGATGCTGATTATGGTGTTTTTCGGCATAGCTGATCTCCCGTTGGATACTCTGTTCTTTTTCCTGACAAGGAGAGGCTGCGAAGGCGCTGGCGCTAAGTGAGGTCAGTGCCAGTAATAGTGCGATGCGGTATTTCATGGATTCTACCTTCCATTGTGTGAGGGGATATCGGTGATATACCCAATCCAGTCAACAATACGAGCCAGGCGGTTCCCGCAGTCTTAATAATAGACACGAAAGCGGGACATCACCAAACCGTACGAAAAGATTCGGAATTTTTGACGCGTTATCCAAAACGGCGCGGAGCATCGCGCAGGCGGGATAACCAGGCGGTGGCAGAATTTTCTTCATCCACCAGAGCAATAATATAACCGTGAGGCAGAGCTCGGCCCAATACTTCTTTTGCCGCGGCGCCTTGGGCGTTGGAGTCGAATTTGATCAGCAGGCCGTCTTTTTGCGGGGTGATGCTCTTAAAACGGATGCCGTTGGCGTCAAGATGATGCCAGACGGAAAAACCGTCCGGCATAGCGACGCCCTGGCTGACGGGACGGATGGCCAGAGTGGACTCATGCTGACTGACGGTCAGCCACAGCCAGACGCTGGCGCAAAGCAGCAGTGAGCCGCCCAGCATCCACCGCAGCTGGCGCCAGGAAGGACGTTTGATGACCATGCTCAGCTCCGACTGCTGTGTTTTTTCTTCCACAGTACAACCAGGGAGCCGATCAGACCGAAGACCAGCAGCGCAACCGGCAGCAGCATCAGGCACGACATCAGCTGATCTTCATACTTCAGGAATACCGGTGTTTTACCCAGCAGATAGCCGAGAGAGGTAAGAATCAACACCCACAGCAGACCGCTCATCCAGTTAAAGAACTGGAAACGCGCGTTATTCAGACCGGAGATACCGGCAATCGTTGGCAGTAGGGTACGTACGAAGGCGATAAAGCGGCCAATCAGCAGCGCCGATAATCCGTGCTTGTGGAACAGGTGATGGGCTCGCTGGTGATAATGCGACGGTAAATGCGATAGCCAGTTTTGCACGATCCGCGTATTGCCCAGCCAGCGTCCCTGGATGTAGCTCACCCAGCAGCCGAGGCTGGCCGCCGCCGTCAAAAGCAGTAGCGTTTCCGGGAAGCCCATCGCCCCTTTGGCGATCAAAACGCCGACCAGCACCAGCAGGCTATCACCCGGTAAAAACGCCGCCGGCAGTAAACCGTTCTCAAGGAACAAAATCATAAATAAGACAAAATAGAGCATGCCAATCATGGAGGGATTAGCGAGCGTTTCGTAATCCTGGGCCCATAAGGCATTCAGTAATTGGGTTAGTAGTTCCATTCACGATTCCTGGTACATCGGTTAACGGTACGTCTTATACATAGCGACTAGATTATTTTTTAGAGTATGGCCGCTGTTGAGACGTTCTGATCGGATCCTTGATTAAACAGTAAGTAAACACTTACATGCAGAACGACAAAATGCATCTAATTGTAACAAACTAGCTGACTTTCCGTCAGAGAAATTGCAGTTTGTTGCTGATTGATTTTGCGGGTTGCGGGGACGAGTAGCGAGAGGATTTACACAGGCTGACACTATATATGCTTTGCTTACCCTGTCGGGTTTGCGGGCAGAAAAAGGGGGTCTGCCCGTGGAGGGGATAATACGTTATTTTGCCCCGTTCGCTGCGGTATCGAGATGAACCACCGGATTTTCGGCAAACAGGTAGCGATCGGCATTGAATTCAAAGTCATCGCTGGTTTCGTTAAACAGCATCAGCTTGGTATTTTCCAGATGCTGCCACATCGCCAGCTTCGCCGCGTGAGGGTCTTTACGAATTAACGCCTTGAGGATTTGGTCATGATCGTCGCACCAGTTGTCGACGGTGCGCAGGTCGATGTGGTCGTGCAGTTTTTTCCAGTACGGGTTGTGTACCCGCTGGGTCCACATTTTTTCAACGATGGCGGCAAGGGCGGTGTTCTGGGTAGCCAGCGCGACCTGGACATGGAACTGCAGGTCCCATTCGGAATCACGGAAGCACTTCTCGTTGCGGGCTTTCTCCTGAATTTCCATTAGCTTCATGATGTCCTGTTTGGTCACCTGAGTCGCGGCGAATTCAGCGATATTGCTCTCAATCAACTGACGGGCCTGGAGTAGTTCAAACGGACCATAGTTGGCGAACTCCAGCGATTCATCCACCACCTGTTGGTATTTCGGGTGGTTGGAAATAACGTGGATGCCGGAGCCTTTGCGGACTTCAACATAGCCTTCGACTTCCAGCATGATGATGGCTTCGCGAACCACGGTGCGGCTGACGCTTTTTTCATCGGCGATGAAGCGCTCTGCGGGCAGCTTATCCCCTACAAGGTAGACGCCTTGTTCGATACGCGTCTTTAGCTCAGCGGCAAGCTGCTGATAGAGACGGCGCGGTTCACTGATTTCCATATTCGCTCCCGAAAGATGGCGACAATATTCGATTTGTTATACCACTTTTACGCGCTTTCCACCACTGGAAGGCATAAAAAAAGCCGCCTTAAAAGGCGGCTTAGTCGGTGCAAAATCATCTCGCAGTCTAGCTTTGCGTCACCGGTTTACTGGTATTGAGCGGCGTCGAGTCATCGTCGGCCGGTTTGTTTTTCAGTACCGTCCAGATAACCAGCGCGCCCAGCAGGTCGAAGACCGCCAGCACCGCGAACAGCGGGCTGAAGCCGATGGTATCCGCCAGCGCGCCGACGACCAGCGCGAACATGGTGCTGGCCAGCCATGCCGCCATCCCGGTCAGACCGTTGGCGGTCGCCACTTCGTTACGACCAAATACGTCGGAAGAGAGGGTGATCAGCGCGCCGGACAAGGCCTGGTGAGCAAAACCGCCGACGCACAGCAGCGCAATCGCCACATAGGGGCTGGTGAACAGGCCAATCATGCCAGGACCAATCATCAGCAGGGCGCCCATCGTCACGACCATTTTACGTGAGACGATAAGATTCACGCCAAACCAGCGCTGGAACAGCGGCGGCAGGTAGCCGCCGACGATGCAGCCGAGGTCGGCGAACAGCATCGGCATCCAGGCGAACATGGCGATCTCTTTCAGGTTAAAGCCGTAAACCTTAAACATGAACAGTGGGATCCAGGCGTTGAAGGTACCCCAGGCCGGTTCTGCGAGGAAGCGCGGCAGCGCAATACCCCAGAACTGACGGTTACGCAGGATCTGCCACGGCGACATTTTCTTCGCGTTATTGGTCTGATGCTGAGATTCCTGGCCGCCGATGATGTAGTCACGTTCTTCATCGGTGAGTTTTTTCTGATCGCGCGGGTGTTTGTAGAAAATCAGCCAGGCCATTGCCCAGGCGAAGCTCAGTACCCCGGAAATAATAAATGCCATCTGCCAGCTGTGCATGACAATTGCCCAGACTACCAGCGGCGGAGCAATCATTGCGCCGATAGAAGAGCCGACGTTGAAATAGCCGACGGCGATGGAACGCTCTTTCGCCGGGAACCATTCGGAGCTGGCTTTCAGACCGGCAGGGATCATCGCTGCTTCCGCTGCGCCGACCGCGCCGCGGGCCAGCGCCAGGCCGCCCCAGCTGCCTGCCAGCGCCGTTGAACCGCAGAATACCGCCCAGGCGATAGCAAAGAAGGCGTAGCCAATTTTGGTGCCAAGCACATCGAGCACATAGCCGGCAACCGGCTGCATAACGGTATATGCAGCGGAGTAGGCGGCGATGATATAAGAATATTGTTGGGTTGAAATGTGCAACTCTTCCATCAGCGTCGGCGCAGCCGCCGCTACGGTGTTACGAGTCAGGTAACCCAGCACGGTGCCCAGCGTCACCAGTGCGATCATATACCAACGTAACCCTTTAATTTTACGCATGTAAAACCTCATCGTTGTTGTCTCTCCGCAGCGTCTGCGGCCATCTTTCGTCCCGCCAGGGAAGGAGGATGGGGAAACGGAGGGTTCAGGACGTGAACTGAACCTTGCCATCAGTGGTTAAAGTGAAACCGGCATCCCTACCGTTTAAGCCGATGTTATTCACACCGGTAATGCATTCCGTCGGTTTATATGTTGCGACGGCAGAAAGATAACTTGTCATACAACTTTAAAAGTTGAGTACTGTCACAAAAGTGGGAAAGTTTGTAGGGACATTAATCGCGTCAATTAAAGCCAGTACTGGCGCGGCTTGCAGCGATGTTTACTCCTTTGGTGGTGCTTTTTTTGTCGACGTTTATTGATCTAACTCACGAAAAATACTTCGGCCTGTAGAAATTGGTGTGATAACTTTGTCAGCATTAGAGTCAATCATCTGATGGGCTCCTTGATGGGGCGAAGAGGACACGACAATGACACCGTTTATGACCGAAGATTTTCTGCTTGATACCGAGTTTGCCCGCCGCCTGTACCACGATTACGCCAAAGATCAGCCGATTTTCGACTACCACTGCCACCTTCCACCGCAGCAGGTTGCCGAAAATTATCGTTTTAAGAACCTGTATGACATCTGGCTGAAAGGCGACCATTACAAATGGCGCGCGATGCGTACCAACGGCGTGGCGGAGCGCCTGTGTACCGGCGATGCTGCCGATCGCGAGAAATTTGACGCCTGGGCGGCAACCGTTCCTCATACCATCGGTAACCCGCTATACCACTGGACGCATTTAGAGCTGCGCCGTCCTTTTGGTATTACAGGTAAGTTGTTGTCGCCAGCCACGGCGGATGAAATCTGGAGCCAGTGTAATGAGTTGCTGGCTCAGGAGTCGTTCTCCGCCCGTGGAATCATGAAGCAGATGAATGTGAAGATGGTGGGGACGACCGACGATCCGATTGATTCACTGGAGCATCATGCGGCGGTCGCTAAAGATAGTACTTTTGATATCAAGGTATTGCCGAGCTGGCGCCCGGATAAAGCGTTCAACATCGAGCAGGCCACTTTTAACGATTACATGAGCAAGCTTGGCGAAGTCTCCGATACCGAGATTCGCCGTTTTGCCGATCTGCAAAGCGCGCTGACTAAGCGTCTGGATCACTTTGCCGCTCACGGCTGTAAAGTTTCCGACCACGCGCTGGACGTGGTGCTGTTCGCTGAAGCGAGCGATAACGAACTGGATAGCATTCTGGCGCGCCGTCTGGCGGGCGAAACGCTCAGCGAGCATGAAGTCGCGCAGTTCAAAACGGCGGTATTGGTGTTCCTCGGTGCGGAATACGCGCGCCGTGGCTGGGTACAGCAGTACCACATCGGCGCGCTGCGTAATAACAACCTGCGTCAGTTCAAACTGTTAGGGCCGGATGTTGGCTTCGACTCCATCAACGACCGTCCGATGGCCGAAGAGTTATCGAAGCTGCTGAGCAAGCAGAACGAAGAAAACCTGCTGCCGAAAACTATTCTGTACTGCCTGAACCCACGCGATAACGAAGTGCTGGGCACTATGATCGGTAACTTCCAGGGCGAAGGCATGCCGGGCAAGATGCAGTTCGGTTCCGGCTGGTGGTTCAATGATCAGAAAGACGGCATGGAACGTCAGATGACCCAATTGGCGCAGCTTGGCCTGTTGAGCCGCTTTGTCGGCATGCTGACCGACAGCCGCAGCTTCCTCTCCTACACCCGCCACGAATACTTCCGCCGTATTCTGTGCCAGATGATCGGCCGCTGGGTGGCTGCTGGCGAAGCGCCTGCGGATATCGCGCTGCTGGGCGAGATGGTGAAAAACATCTGCTTTAACAATGCGCGTGATTATTTCGCCATTGAATTGAACTAAGGCCAGAGGTCGGTTGATATGCAATACATCAAAATCCATTCGCAGGATAACGTCGCGGTGGCGCTGGCGGATATGACGTCAGGCAGCGTGGTGACGATTGATAACGATACCGTCACCCTTAGCCAGGATGTTGTCCGCGGTCATAAGTTCGCGCTGCGGGCCATTGCGAAAGGTGAAAACGTCATTAAGTACGGGTTGCCGATTGGTCATGCGCTGGCGGATATCGCGCCGGGCGAGCATGTTCATGCGCACAATACGCGTACCAATCTGAGCGATCTTGACGCGTATCGCTATCAACCAGACCGGGTTGAACAACCGGCGCAACCTGCGGATCGCGACGTCGAGATTTATCGTCGCGCCAGCGGTGAAGTCGGCGTGCGTAACGAATTATGGATCCTGCCGACCGTGGGCTGTGTTAACGGCATCGCCCGGCAGATCCAGAATCGTTTCCTGAAAGAGACCAACGACGCGGAAGGCACCGACGGCGTCTTCCTTTTCAGCCACACCTACGGCTGCTCGCAGTTGGGAGATGACCATATCAACACCCGTACCATGCTGCAAAACATGGTCCGCCACCCGAATGCCGGGGCGGTGTTGGTGATTGGTCTTGGCTGCGAGAACAACCAGGTTGATGCCTTCCGTGAAACGCTGGGGGATTTTGACCCGGAACGCGTGCACTTCATGATTTGCCAACATCAGGAAGATGAAGTGGAAGCGGGAATTGAGCATCTTCATCAGCTCTATGAAGTGATGCGCCATGATAAACGCGAAGCGGGTAAACTGAGCGAACTGAAGTTTGGCCTTGAGTGTGGCGGCTCGGACGGCCTGTCCGGCATTACCGCTAACCCAATGCTGGGACGTTTTTCTGACTACCTGATTGCGAACGGCGGCACTACGGTGTTGACCGAAGTGCCGGAAATGTTCGGCGCTGAGCAACTACTGATGAGCCACTGTCGCGACGAAGAGACTTTCGGCAAACTGGTCACCATGGTCAATGATTTTAAACAGTATTTTATCGCCCACGACCAGCCTATCTACGAGAACCCGTCGCCGGGTAACAAAGCGGGCGGTATCACGACGCTGGAAGATAAGTCGCTTGGCTGCACGCAGAAAGCGGGTTCCAGCCAGGTGGTTGACGTTCTGCGCTACGGTGAACGTTTGAAAGTCCACGGGTTGAATCTGTTGAGCGCGCCGGGTAACGACGCGGTGGCGACCAGCGCGCTGGCGGGCGCCGGCTGCCATATGGTGCTGTTCAGTACCGGCCGCGGCACCCCTTATGGCGGTTTCGTTCCGACGGTAAAAATCGCTACCAACAGCGAGCTGGCGGCGAAGAAAAAGCACTGGATTGATTTCGATGCCGGGCAGTTAATTCACGGGAAAGCGATGCCGCAGGTGTTGGAGGAGTTTGTCGATCTGATCGTCGATATCGCCAACGGCAAGCAGACCTGCAACGAACGCAATGATTTCCGCGAACTGGCAATCTTTAAAAGCGGCGTCACGCTGTAACGACGGTGACTACCGCGGTGTTTTAAAGGTCGGATAAGCGTAGCGCCATCCGACAACATTAAACTCCCCCCGGTCGCGCTTACGCTTACCGGGGCTACCAACTGAATAGGTCCGTAGATACTGTTATCGATTTGCAACTGTTTTGGTCCGGGAAAAACAGTTGTTTTTTATTATTTCAGAGCAGATTGCGCTCCCGATATTTCTTCTGCGTTATGTCCCTCATGGCGCAGGGAGCGCACAAAGGGCGGCCAGTCGCCGCCGCCCTCTGTACTCCCGGGCTCTGGCCGCCAAAATCGCCACTTCGTGGTACCTTCGACTTATCCCGGAAGGCTTCGGGTCGGGCCGAGGCAGCGTCCGTGCAAGTCACGGCCCTCAGCCCGCATCCATGCGGGCTGCCCCGGCCTTCCGGGAACGTCTCAGCGATTTTGAGGCCACCAACACCGGCAGTTTCAGCCAGCATGGTGAATAAATTAAAGGCAGGCCGCACGTACCGTAGGTCGGATAAGCGTAGCGCCATCCGACAAAATAACGGCGCCGCCGTTAAACTCTCCCCGGTCGCGCTTGCGCTTACCGGGGAGCGGACCGTAGGCCTGATAAGCGTAGCGCCATCCGACAATACGCTAACTACGCAGGGCGTTCTTCGCCAGCTGTTCGTCTTCAGCCATACAGGCCGCGGCGGTGAACAGCGCATCGGTTGACGAGTTGAGCGCCGTTTCGCAGGAATCCTGCAGCACGCCGATAATAAAGCCGACGGCGACAACCTGCATGGCGACATCGTTCGGAATACCGAACATGTTACAGGCCAGCGGGATCAGCAGCAGCGAACCGCCTGCCACCCCGGAAGCGCCGCAGGCGCACAGCGAGGCCACTACGCTCAGCAGCAGCGCCGTCGGTAGATCCACCGGAATATTCAACGTATGTACCGCCGCCAGCGTCAGCACGGTGATAGTAATCGCCGCGCCCGCCATATTGATGGTCGCCCCCAGCGGAATAGATACCGAATAGGTATCGCGATCCAGATTCAGCTTCTCGCACAGCGCCATATTCACCGGAATGTTGGCGGCGGAGCTGCGGGTAAAGAAGGCGTAGACGCCGCTTTCACGCAGGCAGGTCAGCACCAGCGGATACGGGTTACGGCGGATTTTCCAGAATACCAGCAGCGGGTTAATCACCAGCGCCACCAGTAGCATGCAGCCGATCAGCACCAGCAGCAACTGGGCGTAGCCCCACAGGGTATCGAAACCAGTCGTCGCCAGCGTTGAGGAGACCAGGCCAAAAATACCCAGCGGCGCAAAGCGGATCACCAGCTTGACGATAAAGGTCACCGCGTGCGAAACGTCGTTAATCAGGTTTTTAGTGCTGTCGTTACCGTGGCGCAGCGCGAAGCCCAGCCCCACCGCCCACACCAGAATACCGATATAGTTGGCGTTCAGCAGCGCGTCGATAGGGTTAGCCACCATGCTCATCAGCAGTCCGCGTAGCACCTCTACAATCCCCGACGGCGGGGTGATGCTGTCCGCCGCGCTGGTCAGATGCAGCGTAGAAGGGAAAACAAAGCTAAACAGCACCGCGGTGAGCGCCGCGCTGAAGGTCCCCAGCAGATAGAGAAACAGAATCGGGCGGATACTGGTTTTTTGTCCGTGCTGATGGTTTGCGATCGACGCCATCACCAGCATTAATACCAGCACCGGCGCGACGGCTTTCAGCGCGCCGACGAACAGCGTTCCCAGCAGCCCGACCGCGATAGCGGCCGGTTTCGAGACCAGCGCCAGTACCACGCCAAGTACCAGTCCCAACAGGATTTGTTTCACCAGACTGCCCTGCGCCAGGCGCTGCAGCAGCCCCGACGGGCGGGTTTGTGTTGTCATAAATCATTCCTTCCAGTGATGTAGCAGTCCATCCCGGCGACGTATTATTTGTTACGTTTATGTCCGGATGTAAATGAATGTTTGCATGGTCGAGTATACGGAAAGAACGCGAGGTAGGAAGCGTATTCTACTGTTTCTTGCACGCCGATCTTATTTTTTAACTATATATTAACGTTTTTGTGACATGGATAAAAATTATGCGCGGGAAAGCTAACGCAGGGCGGCGTATCCCGGCCAGATACGCGATATCTGGCCGGGAACAGGGGGTTATTGCAGCTGTTTCTTCTTATCGTTCTGTTTGTTCACCCAGGCGTTAATCAGCAGCGTCGCCGCCAGGATACCGCCCACCACGCCGAGGGAAACGGCGATCGGAATGTGGTAGAAATCGACGATTAGCATCTTGATACCGATAAACACAAGGATCACCGACAGACCATATTTCAGCATCGAGAAGCGTTCGGCCACGCCCGCCAACAGGAAGTACATCGCACGCAGGCCGAGAATCGCAAACAGGTTAGAAGTCAGCACGATAAACGGGTCGGTGGTCACCGCGAAAATCGCCGGGATGCTATCAACGGCGAAAATCACGTCGCTCAGCTCAACCAGGATCAGCACCAGCAGCAGCGGCGTGGCGAACAGTACGCCATTTTTACGGGTGAAGAAGCGCTCGCTCTCGATTTTATCCGTCATCCGCAGATGGCTGCGGATCCAACGCACCAGCGGCTTATCGCCGATCCCGGAATCATCTTCTTTCGCCAGCGCCATTTTCACCCCGGTAAACAGCAGGAACGCGCCGAACACGTACAGTAGCCATTCGAACTGCGAAATCAGCCAGCTGCCGGTGAAGATCATAATGGTACGCAGGACAATCGCCCCGAGGACGCCATACACCAGTACCCGGCGCTGTAGCGCTGGCGGCACGGCAAAGTAGCTAAAGAGCATTAGCCAGACGAAGACGTTATCGACCGCCAGTGATTTTTCGATCAGATAACCGGTGAGGAAGGCTAACGCCTGCGGATCGGCGACGGCGCGGCCCTGCGTTTGCACCAAATACCACCAGAAAGCGGCGTTAAACAGCAGGGAGAGGGTGACCCACAGGATGGACCAACCGGCGGCCTGCTTCATGGTCATGGTATGCGCACCGCGCCTTCCCTGAAGCAGTAAATCGATCGCCAGCATGATGACCACGACTACAGCGAATCCGCCCCATAACAACGGCGTGCCGACACTATTCATTGCGTTATTCCTTACATAAAAACAAAACGGCTGTCGTCGGAAGACGGCAGCCGCTGCGCTTTTATGCATAGACCTCGCCTTCCGGCAAGGTCTCACTTACAACAAGAGCGGACATGGATCCTTGATCTTGTTGCCCGGCGACCGGATGCGGTTTTGCACGCATCGTAATGACGATCGACCGGCCAGGAAGTTACTCCCCTTTGCACGTAACAAAGTATTACAAGTTATAAAGGGCGTCAATTGAGGTCGAGGGCCCATTTACACTCCTTTACGCTATACCCGTCATACTTCAAGCTGCAGGTGCGTTGGCTGCGTGCGTTCACCCCAGTCACATAGTTATCTATGCTCCTGGGGATTCGCGCACTTGCCGCCTTCCTGCAACTTGAATTATTTAGGGTATAGGTTGAGTATCCGCCGGGAAGACCACGCCGGTCTGGCGACGGATTTCGCTAAGCAGTTTTGCCGTAATGCGGCTGACTTCAAGCCCTGGATGAGCGACGTCGTTGGTTTCCACCAGCCGCGCGAACGCTTCCGCTTCATACAGCATAGTATTGATGTGCTGAGGCTGGGTGAGATCCTGCGCTTTTCCGCCGCGTGGAATAAAGGCCACCTTCTGGCATTCGGAGATTTTCTCAATCACCAGCGCGCCTTCTTCACCCTGGATTTCGCTAGGGATAGTGGAGTCGCTGACCTTCGAGTGGTGCAGGGTGACATCGAAATCGCCGTAACTCAGCACTACCGTGCCCTGGGCATCAACACCGCTTGCCAGCAGGCTGGCGCTGGCATGGACCGCTTGCGGTTCGCCCCACAGCGCGGCCGCCGAGGCGAGGCAGTAAAAACCGATATCCATAATCGAGCCATTGGAAAAGGCCAGGTTGAAGGTATTTGGATTTTCGCCGTCGAGATAGCGCTGATAACGCGAAGAGTACTGACAGTAGTTGATGAAGGCTTTACGTAATTTGCCCACTTTATCGAGCGCTTCGCGCAGCAGCAGGAAGTTGGGCAGGCTGGCGGTTTTGAAGGCTTCAAACAGCACCACGTTGTTTTCTTTAGCCACGGCAATCGCCGCTTCGACTTCCTGGAGGTTCGATGCCAGCGGCTTTTCGCAAATCACGTGCTTTTTATGGCTCAGGAACAGGCGAGTTTGCGGGAAGTGCAGCGAGTTCGGGCTGGCAATATAGACCGCGTCAACGTCAGGGCTCTGCGCCAGTTCATCGAGCGAGGTAAACAGATGCTCGACCGGGTAGTCATTAGCGAAAGCTTGCGCCTGTTCAAGGCTGCGGGAATAAATCGCGGTGAGTTTAAATTTACCGGTTTCATGGGCGGCATCGACAAACTGCTTAGTAATCCAGTTTGTGCCAACAACTGCGAAACGTATCATAAACGTTGACGAACTCCGTTAAAGGGGACCTTTCGTCACTCTAGCACGCCATGATGACAAAACGAGTGCGCTATCACGCAGAACGGTTTAACGAAAGGTGCGTCAGCCACAGGCGGGTATCGAACTCTAACTGGTGATACTGCGGCTCCATATGACAGCACAGCTGATAGAAGGCTTTGTTGTGATCCTTCTCTTTTAAGTGCGCCAGTTCATGAACCACGATCATGCGCAGAAACGCTTCCGGCGCGTCGCGAAACACCGTCGCTACGCGGATTTCCGCTTTGGCTTTCAGTTTGCCTCCCTGAACGCGGGAAATGGCGGTATGCAGACCAAGCGCGTTCTTCAGCACGTGGATTTTACTGTCGTACATCACCTTATTGATTGGCGCCGCCCCGCGCAGATAGCGGGCCTTCAGATCCTGGGTGTATTGATATAACGCCTTATCACTGTTGACATCATGCCCCTGCGGATAGCGCTTTTGCAGCACCTCGCCGAGACGGTCTTGCTCGATTAAGGTGGTCACCTGCGACAGCAGCGATTCGGGGTAGCCCTGAAGGTAAGGTAGCGTGTTCATGGTGAAAAAAGTTTACTTCTCCGGAGAATTGAGCGATAACACGCGCGAATTTTAGCATTTCGGAGGGGCGATGAGCCAGGTAGAGTTAAACGGTGAGTTATTCACATTAGAGCGGTTCCCACCTAACGCTGAAGAAGAAGCGCTTCAGGCATGGGAAGCGGCGGATGAATATCTGCTGCAACAGGTGAATGACGTCGACGGCCTGACGCTCATCTTCAACGACGGCTTCGGCGCGCTCTCCTGCGCGCTGGCGGAGCGCAACCCGGTCAGCATCAACGATTCCTTTATTTCCGAGCTGGCGACCCGCCACAACCTGCGGATGAACGGTATCGATGAAGAGAGCGTGCGCTTTCAGGATAGCCTGAGCCCGCTGCCGGCCGCGCCGGCGCTGGTGCTGATTAAGGTGCCAAAACAGCTGGCGCTGCTGGAACAGCAACTGCGCGCGCTGCGCGAAGTGGTGACGCCGGAGACCCGCATTATCGCCGCGGCGAAAGCCCGAGATGTGCACAACTCGACGCTGGCGCTGTTTGAAAAAATCCTCGGCACTACCACCACCTCGCTGGCGTGGAAAAAAGCGCGTCTGATCCACTGCGTTTTCACGGCCCCCAAGCTTGCCGATGCGCCGCAAACCTACAGCTGGAAGCTGGACGGTACGCCGTGGACCATCCATAACCACGCCAACGTTTTTGCCCGCAGCGGCCTGGACATCGGCGCGCGTTTCTTCCTTCAGCACTTACCGTCTGATTTAGAAGGCGAGATCGCCGATCTCGGCTGCGGCAATGGGGTGATTGGCCTGCAGGCGCTGGCGCAAAATCCAAACGCCAGCGTGATGTTCACCGATGAGTCGCACATGGCGGTGGCTTCCAGCCGTTTGAACGTCGAGCGCAACCTGCCGGAAGATATCGCACGCTGTGAATTCATGGTCAACAATTCGCTTTCCGGCATAGCGCCCGACCGCTTTACGGCGATTCTGTGTAATCCGCCGTTCCATCAGCAGCACGCTATTACCGACCATATCGCCTGGCAGATGTTTAACGATGCCCGCCGCAGCCTGAAATACGGCGGCGAGCTGTACGTCGTCGGCAACCGCCACCTCGATTACTTCCGTAAGCTGAAGCGCGCTTTTGGTAATTGCACGACGATTGCGACGAACAATAAGTTTGTCATTTTGAAAGCAACGAAGGTGCGTAAGCAGCGCTGATTCTTGTTGTTGTTTCCCCCCGGCTTGCGGCTGTCGCCTTAGCCGGGCAACCGTTCGGGATTATCGTGGTAGCCCGGGGAAGGCGCATCGCGCCGCCCCCGGGACAGGGCTAAATCGCCAGCGCCAGTTTTGTGCCCTGGGCAATCGCCCGGCGCGCATCCAGCTCCGCCGCCACGTCGCAACCGCCGATGAGATGTACCGTTTTCCCCGCCGCGCGCAGCGGATCCGCCAGCTCGCGGCGCGGTTCCTGACCGGCGCAGATCACCACCTGATCGACCGCCAACAGTTGGCGCTCGCCGCCGATAGTGACATGTAACCCTTCATCATCGATCTTTTCATAGCTGACCGCCGGGATCATTTTCACGCCGCGCGCCAGCAGCGTCGCGCGGTGGATCCAACCGGTGGTTTTGCCGAGCCCTTCGCCCGGTTTGCTGGCTTTGCGCTGTAGCATCACAATCTGTCGCGGGCTTTTACTCAGCTGTGGGCCCTCAGGACTCAGCCCTCCCGCCGTTTGCAGGCTGGTATCGATACCCCATTCGCGGCAGAACTCGCCGATATCCTGGCTGGTGGCCACGCCCGACTGGCTTAAATACATGGCGGTATCGAAGCCGATGCCGCCGCAGCCGATAATAGCCACCTTCGCGCCAACCGGCGCTTTATCGCGCAAGACATCAAGGTAGCTCAGCACTTTGGGATGATCGATCCCGTCGATCGCCGGCAGGCGCGGGGCGATACCGGTGGCGAGGATCGTCTCATCGAACGCCAGCAGATCGTCTGTCGTGACGCGGGTGTTCAGGCGTAGATCGACACCATGAAGATCGAGCATGGTGCGGTAGTAACGCAACGTCTCGTGAAACTCCTCTTTGCCGGGGATCTGTTTGGCGATATTAAACTGGCCGCCGATCTCCGGGAGCGCATCGAACAACGTGACATGATGACCGCGGGCGGCGGCGTTAACGGAGAAGGCCAGACCGGCCGGCCCGGCGCCGACCACCGCCAGCCGTTTAGGCGCGTTGGTAGGCAGGACCGGCATCAGGGTTTCATGACAGGCGCGCGGGTTGACCAGACAAGAGGTGACTTTGCCGGCGAAGATCCGATCGAGACACGCCTGGTTGCAACCGATGCAGGTATTGATCTCCCTGGCGCGATCGCGCTGCGCTTTCGACATAAATTCGGCGTCGGCGAGGAACGGGCGGGCCATCGATACCATATCGGCATCGCCGCGGGCGAGAATATCCTCCGCGACCTGCGGATCGTTGATGCGGTTGGTGGTGATCAACGGGATCGACACCGCGCCTTTCAGCTTGCGGGTGACCCAACTGAAAGCTCCGCGCGGTACCGGCGTGGCGATGGTCGGAATGCGCGCTTCGTGCCAGCCAATCCCGGTGTTGATAATTGTCGCCCCCGCCGCTTCAATCGCTTTGGCCAGTTCGGTGACTTCCGCCAGCGTGCTGCCGTCGTTGACCAGATCGAGCATCGACAGACGGTAGATGATAATGAAATCGTGGCCGGCGCGTTGGCGTACCGCCTTAACCACCTCTACGGCGAAACGCATGCGCCTGACATAATCGCCGCCCCATTGGTCGTCGCGCTGGTTGGTGCGCGCGGCGAGAAATTCGTTAATCAGATAGCCCTCAGAGCCCATCACTTCGACGCCGTCATATCCCGCTTCACGCGCCAGTTGGGCGCAGTGGGCAAAATCATCGATCAGCGTCAGGATCTCATCGTGGCTCAGTTCATGGGGTGTAAAACGGTTAATCGGCGCCTGTAGCGCCGAAGGGGCTACTAGCGCGGGCTGGTAGCTGTAGCGCCCGGTGTGCAGGATCTGCAGGGCGATTTTGCCGCCTTCCTGATGTACCGCGTCGGTAATATGGCGATGGTGGGCCAGATGGCTGGCATCGTTGAGTAGCGCGCCGCCGGCCATGGTGACGCCAGAGGGCGCCGGAGCGATGCCGCCGGTGACGATCAGCGCCACGCCGTGACGGGCGCGTTCGGCGTAAAAGGCCGCCAGCCGCTGTGCGCCGTCCGGCAGCTCTTCCAGCCCGGTGTGCATTGAGCCCATCAACACGCGGTTTTTGAGCGTTGTGAAGCCCAGCTCAAGCGGGGCGAAAAGCGACGGATAGCGGCTCATAGTGGCTTCCAATGTAAAATTATTGTTATGTGGTCGGATGAGTTACTAATTTAGCCGTCGCGGAGAAAAAGGGAAAAGGGGAGTGCGGTGATTGTGATGGGATTCAAAGAACGGAAATCGTTGTCCCTCACCCCGGCCCTCTCCCAAAGGGAGAGGGGGAAAGGCGGATCGGTACCGGTGGTTAGGGTGACGGGGAAGACGCTACGCGCTGGCGGCGCTCCAGGCCCGGTGCCTGCCACATCGATGTTGTCAGCCCGCTATCGACAAGGCCAAGCTGATCGGCGTACACCGTCTGCCACTTGCTCATCATCTCCTGATACAGCTCGCGATGCTGCGGATTTGGGGTGAACTCGCGGTGCCAGCTCACTAACCGTTCTCCTGTACTGGCCATATCGCCATACAGTCCGGCGCCGGTTCCGGCGGCGATGGCGCAGCCCAGAGCGGTGGCTTCGCGGACCACCGGCACCCGCACCGGCAGGCCGGTGACGTCGCTGAGGATTTGGCTCCACAGCGCGCCTTTAGAGCCGCCGCCGGCAAACACCAGGCTCTCGAATGTCACCCCGGAGAACTGTGAAATCTGCGCCAGGTTGCAGGCGGAGACAATCGCCGCGTTCTCCTCCAGCGCGCGGAACAGGGTCGCTTTGTTGCACTTCTCCGGATCGATGGAGAGGTTAATAAACGACGGCGCGGCGTGGTACCACTGCTTAAAGTGCATGGCGTCGGAAAAAATAGGCATCACGCCATGGGAACCGGCTGGCACGCGGCTGGCCATCTCTTCCAGTAGTGAATAGGCATCAACGCCGAGCCGCTCGGCAATCAGTTTTTCTTCAGCGCAGAAGGCGTCGCGGAACCAGCGCATGGTCAGCCCGGTAAAGAAGCTGATCGATTCCGCCTGCGCCATGCCGGGAATGACATGAGGATTAACGCGAATATTCATCTGCGGATCGGTACGCACCTGCGGCAGGTTGACCACCTGCTGCCAGAAAGTGCCGCCGAGTACTGCAGTTTGCCCGGCGCGCACCACCCCAAGGCCCAGGCAACCGAGCTGGACGTCGCCGCCGCCCATCACTACCGGCGTCCCGGCGCGCAGGCCGCTCTGCTGTGCCGCCGTTTCGGTGACGGCGCCCAGCAGGGTACCGGTCTCTTTGACCGGCGACAGCATATCGGCGCGCAGCCCGGCCATATCCAGCAGCGCCGGACGCCAGTCGCGGCTGAACAGGTCGAGCATGCCGGTGGTGCCGGCGTTTGACGGGTCGACCGCCAGCTCGCCGGATAGCTTCGCCGCCAGCCAGTCGCTGATCATGGTGATGGTTGCCGCTTTGCGGTAGATATCGGGGCGGTGGTGCGCCAGCCATAGCAGGCGCGGCATGGCGCTAAGCGCCAGGGTTTGTCCCGAGACCTCGTATACCTCGGATTCAAAACGATAGTCGTGGATCTCCTTAAGCTCCGCCACTTCGCGGCTGGCGCGGGCATCGACGTTGGCGCAGGCCCAGATGGCCTCGCCGTCGCGGTCATAGAGGACGATCCCTTCGCGCATCGAACAGCAGGCGACGGACTGAATATCGGCGGCAGAGAGCCGGGCGGCATCGAGCGCCTGGCGAATGCACTGGCAGGCCAGCTGCCAGTTGGTGGTAAGGTCGAACTCCATCGAGCCGGGGACGTTATCGACGCTCAGGTGTTTCCATTCGGCCTGGCCTACCGCCAGCTGGCGCCCATTAAGATCGAAAATGACCGCCCGAATGCTGCCGGTCCCGGCATCTAACGCTAACAGGTAACTCATGACATGCGCCTCGCTGTTGTCGCGCGGCGCCAGGCCGTCAGGAGGCCAGTGCGAGCACCGCGCGTGCTGTTGTCTCTTCCGTTACCAGGCCATTAATGCGCTTGCCAATCAGAGCGGCATGAATCGCCTGCGCTTTTTGTTCTCCCCCGGCGACGCCGACAATGGTTGGCAGCTGCGCCAGCTCATCAAGGGTTATGCCGAGCAGTTCCCGATGGATCTCCAGTCCTTCTACCGGCCGGCCGTCGGCCTGCAGGAAATAACCTAAAATGTCGCCGACCGCGCCTTTGCGCGCGTACATCAGCTGTTCGCCCTCGCTGATATAGCCGGAGCGTAAAATAGTGGCGTCGCGCCGCTGATCGATGGCGCCAATGCCAACCACCGCCGCGTCCGCCGCCGTCGCCGCCAGCATCACGTCGCGCACGCTCGACTCGCGGCGCAGGATCTCGGCGACCTCCGCCGAAGAGACCCGCAGCGGCGCCGGAATAATGCTGACGCTGCAGGCGGCATCAAGCTGGCCGATGCCGGTCATATAGGGGCCGACGCCGCCGGAGAGGGTCACCAGCCGCACCTGCTGCGAGCCGATAAAGCCGCTGAGATGCTGCAGGCAGCTCATGGTGGCTTCGCCGAAACCGACTGCCAATAATTGCCCCGGTTGCAGAATGCCCATCAGCGACTGCGCCGCGCCGATACCCAGCCGGGTATTCATCGGCGGGGTGTTGAGCGCCGGCAGAACGCGGGCAATCTTGAGGCCAAAACGCTGCTGGAGTTCACTTTCCAGCGCCAGACAGCCCTCATAGCGCGAGTTGATCTGCACGCGGATCACCCCGGACTGGCGGCCTTTCTCCAGCAGACGGGAAATCTTCAGCCGCGGCAGCCCCAAACGCTCGCCGATGTCATTTTGCGTCAGGCCGTCGTGGTAGTAGCACCACGCCACCCGCGCCACCAGCTCTTCCTCGGCTAACGCCAACCCGGCGTAGCGGTTCTCTTCCGTAATGCGTTTTTCGCTCATAAATTGAACTCTTATAAAAATTTAGATCATATGTTCGCTATTGCGTGATCGGAAAGTGTGAGCCGACTGGCAAAACGGATCTTTCATCGCTGGCCTATTTTTTCCTGATGATCTAAAGCACCAAAGTGTGATCTTCGCACGGTTGTAAATATAGTTCACCGTCTACGCTTTTGAACATTATTAAATTTAAAAATCATTTGTTCAATCGAGGCGCGATGATGAAGCCACTGCTTGAAGCTCGCCAGATTTGCAAACAGTTCTCCGGCGTTGCGGTGCTCAAGGGCATTGATTTCACGCTAGGCGCGGGCCAGGTGCATGCGCTGATGGGCGGCAACGGCGCGGGTAAATCGACGCTGATGAAGATCATCGCCGGCGTCGAAACGCCGGATAGCGGTGAACTGACGATCGGCGAACGCGCGTTTGCGCGCCTCAATCCGGCGCTGGCTCATCAGTTAGGCATCTATCTGGTGCCGCAGGAGCCGATGCTGTTTCCCAACCTCAGCGTGCGCGAGAACATTCTTTTCCGCCTGCCGAAGCGGGCGGATACCGTCGCGCGGTTGCAGGACAAACTGCAGCAGTTGAACTGCCAGATCAACCTCGACGCCAGCGCCAGCACGCTCGAGGTAGCCGATCAACAGATGGTCGAGATCCTGCGCGGGCTGATGCGCGAGGCCAGGATCCTGATCCTGGATGAACCCACCGCCTCTTTAACGCCGGGTGAAACCGAGAGGCTCTTTAGCCAGATCCGCGCGTTACAGGCGCTGGACGTTGGGATCGTCTTTATCTCACACAAATTGCCCGAAATCCGCCAGCTTGCCAGCCATATTTCGGTGATGCGCGACGGCGCGGTGGTGCTGAGCGGCGAGACCGCGGCATACCGCGACGAACAACTGATTAACGCGATGACGCCGGTCAGCCGCGACCATGCGCTGAGCGACACGCAAAAGCTGTGGCTGTCGCTACCGGGCAACCGCCGTACGCAACCGCAGGACTTTCCCGTGCTGCGGGTGGAAGATCTTACCGGCGAAGGCTTTATCGATCTCAATCTGGAGATCCGCGCCGGAGAGATCGTCGGTCTGGCCGGGCTGGTGGGATCCGGGCGCACCGAATTTGCCGAAACCTTATACGGCCTGCGTCCACCGCGCGCCGGGCGAATCTGGCTTGAGAACCGCGAAATTAGCCGCGACAGCACCCGCGCCAGGTTGGCCAGCGGGCTGGTCTATCTGCCGGAAGACCGCCAGGTCTCGGGGCTGTTTCTCGATGCGCCGGTGCGCTGGAACACGGTGATGTTCAATCAGCCGTCGTGGTGGCAGCAGGGGAAACGGGAGGCGGCGGTGGTTGAACGCTATCACCGGGCGCTGGGGATCAAGCTGGCCGATGGCGATCAGCCGGTGCGCACTCTCTCTGGCGGCAACCAGCAAAAAGTGCTGCTGGCGCGCTGTCTGGAAGCTAATCCGTTACTGCTGATTGTCGATGAGCCGACGCGCGGCGTGGATGTCTCCGCCCGCGCCGATATCTATCAACTGCTAAAAAGCGTTGCCGCGCAAAACGTGGCGGTGCTGATGATCTCTTCCGATGTGGATGAGTTCGTCGGCCTTGCCGACCGGGTGCTGGTGATGCATCAGGGCCGCTACAGCGGCGAGCTGGCGCGGCAGGCGGTGACCGTCGATCGCATGATGACCCTGGCCTTCGGAGGACAGGCATGAAAACGTTACTGAAGAATCGCGAACTGAGCGCCTTCTTTGCCATCGTGGCGCTCTTTGTCGTGCTGGTGGCGCTCAATCCAGCCTATTTCAGCCTGCAGACCCTGGCGATGATTTTCGCCAGCTCGCAGATCCTCTGCCTGCTGGCATTGGGCGCGACGCTGGTGATGCTGACACGCAATATTGACGTGTCGGTAGGTTCGACCGTTGGGCTGTGCGCCATCGCCGTCGGCGTGGCGTTGAACAACGGTTACGGGCTGGCGACGGCTATCGCCTTCGCGCTGGCGATTGGCGCGCTGGTCGGAGCTTTTAACGGCCTGCTGGTGGTGGGGCTGCGCATCCCGGCGATCGTCGCGACGCTCGGTACGCTGGGGTTGTATCGCGGGGTGATGTTGCTGTGGACCGGCGGGAAATGGATCGAGGGTTTGCCCGACAGCCTGAAATCGCTCTCGGAGCCCGCGTTTATCGGCGTGTCGCCGCTGGGCTGGCTGGTGCTGGCGCTGCTGCTGGCAGGCGGCTGGCTGTTGTCGCGCACCGCATTCGGTCGTGATTTTTACGCCGTTGGCGATAACCTCGCCGCCGCGCGTCAGCTGGGCGTGGCGGTCAACCGCACGCGGATGCTGGCCTTTACTCTCAACGGTATGCTGGCGGCCTGCGCCGGGATCGTCTTCGCCGCGCAGATTGGTTTTGTGCCTAATCAGACCGGCAGCGGCCTGGAGATGAAAGCCATCGCCGCCTGCGTGCTGGGCGGGATCTCGCTGCTCGGCGGTACCGGCACGTTGCTTGGCGCGTTTCTCGGCGCCTTTTTCCTCACCCAAATTGACACCGTACTGGTGCTGTTCCGCCTTCCCGCCTGGTGGAATGACTTTATCGCCGGCCTGGTGCTGCTCGGCGTGCTGGTGCTCGATGGCCGCCTGCGCCAGGCGCTGGCCCGCCATCAGCGGGCGCTGAAGTACAGCCGTTTCCAGCCAGGTAACAAAGGAAGCAAACAGGTTGCCCGCTTTCCCGAACGCAAAAGCAAAGAGGTGGCTTAAATGAAGCTGAAGCTTAACTGGGAAAGCGCGCTGCTGGCGTTGCTGATCGCGGAAATCCTGCTATTCGGCGCTTTGAATCCGCGCATGCTGGATATCAATATGCTGCTCTTTAGCACCAGCGACTTTATCTGCATCGGCATCGTCGCGCTGCCGCTGACGCTGGTCATCATCAGCGGCGGGATCGATATTTCGTTGGGCTCGACCATCGGCCTGTGCGCCATCGCCCTCGGGGTGATGACCCAGGCGGGCTGGCCGCTGTGGCTCGCGGTATCGCTGACGTTGCTCTTGGGGCTGCTGTGCGGGTTATTCAACGCCGCGCTGATTCACTACACCGGCATCAGCCCGCTGGTGATCACGCTTGGTACGCTATATCTGTACGGCGGCGGCGCGCTGTTGCTTTCCGGGATGGCCGGCGCGACCGGTTACGAGGGGATTGGCGGTTTTCCCGATAGCTTCACCGCCTTCGCCAATTTAACCCTCGCCGGACTGCCGCTGCCGCTGGTGCTATTCGCGATTATCACCTTTTTCTTCTGGCTACTGGCCCATCGCGGGCGCTTTGGCCGCCACCTCTTTTTACTCGGGCAAAACCCGCGCGCCGCGCGCTATGCCGCGCTGTCGGTGAACGGCATCCCGTACGTGCTGTATGGCCTGGTTGGCGTCGCCTCGGCGGTCGCGGCGCTGGTGATGGTCTCCTATTTCGGCTCGGCGCGTTCGGATTTAGGCCGCGACCTGCTGATGCCGGCGCTGACCGCGGCGGTGCTCGGCGGGGCCAATATTTACGGCGGCTCGGGATCGATACTGGGTACCGCGCTGGCGGCATTGCTGGTGGGGTATCTGCAACAGGGTTTACAGATGGTCGGCATCCCCAACCAGATGTCGAGCGCGCTGTCAGGGGCGCTGTTGGTTGTGGTGGTGATGGGGCGTTCGCTGAGCCTGCACCGTGAATGGGTGCGCGCGACCTGGCAGCGTCTTTTCTCGCATAAAACAATCGGAGCATAAAATGAAATTAAAACTGATCGTGCTGGCGCTGGCGATGAGCGTAGTCACCGCACAGGCGGCGGACCGCATCGCCTTTATTCCTAAGCTGGTCGGCGTCGGCTTCTTTACCAGCGGCGGCAACGGCGCGAAAGAGGCGGGGAAAGCGCTGGGCGTGGATGTTACCTATGACGGTCCCACCGAGCCCAGCGTCTCCGGCCAGGTGCAGCTTATCAACAACTTCGTCAACCAGGGCTACAACGCGATTATCGTCTCCGCCGTCTCGCCGGACGGCCTGTGTCCGGCGCTGAAGCGGGCGATGCAGCGCGGGGTGAAAGTCCTGACCTGGGATTCCGATACCAAGCCGGAGTGCCGCAGCATCTATATCAACCAGGGCACGCCGCAGCAGCTCGGCGGCCTGCTGGTCGAGATGGCGGAAAAGCAGGTCAGCAAACCTGCCGCCAAAGTCGCGTTTTTCTACTCCAGCCCGACGGTGACCGACCAGAACCAGTGGGTGAAGGAAGCCAAAGCCAAAATCGAAAAAGAGCATCCGCAGTGGCAAATCGTCACCACCCAGTTTGGCTATAACGATGCCACCAAATCGCTGCAAACCGCCGAGGGGATCTTAAAAGCGTATCCGGATCTCGACGCCATTATCGCGCCGGATGCCAATGCGCTGCCGGCGGCGGCGCAGGCGGCGGAGAACCTCAAGCGTCAGGGCGTGGCGATCGTCGGCTTTAGTACTCCGAACGTGATGCGCCCGTACGTTGAGCGCGGCACGGTGAAAGCGTTCGGCCTGTGGGATGTGGTTCAGCAGGGCAAAATTGCGGTTAACGTCGCCGATCGATTGTTGAAAAAGGGCGATCTTAACGTCGGCGACAGCGTTGAGGTGAAAGATATCGGCTCGCTGAAGGTCGAACCGAATAGCGTGCAGGGCTACCAGTATGAGGCGAAGGGCAACGGTATCGTGCTGCTGCCGGAGCGCGTGGTGTTCAGCAAAGAGAACATCAACAACTACGACTTCTGACGGAGGAAAAGATGGCTGATTTAGACGATATCAAAGAGGGTAAGGACTTCGGCATCGATCGCCCGCAGCAGAATACGCTGTATACCCTGAAAGGCTGTGGTTCACTGGATTGGGGCATGCAGTCACGGCTGGCGCGCATCTTTAATCCGCACAGCAACCGCACGGTGATGCTGGCCTTCGATCACGGTTACTTCCAGGGGCCAACGACCGGGCTTGAGCGTATCGACCTGTCGATTGCGCCGCTATTTGCCGACACCGACGTGCTGATGTGTACCCGCGGCGTACTGCGCAGCCAGGTACCGGCGGCCACCAATAAGCCGGTGGTGCTGCGCGCCTCCGGCGGCAATTCGATTTTGAGCGAACTCTCTAACGAATGCGTGGCGGTGGCGATGGAAGACGCGCTTCGTCTCAACGTTTGCGCGGTGGCGGCGCAGGTCTATATCGGCAGCGAATACGAACATCAGTCGATCAATAACATCATCAAACTGGTGGATGCCGGCAATCGCTACGGTATGCCGGTACTGGCGGTTACCGGCGTCGGCAAAGAGATGACCCGCGACGCGCGCTACTTCTCGCTGGCCAGCCGGATTGCCGCCGAAATGGGGGCGCAGTTTGTGAAGACCTATTTCGTTGAGGAAGGCTTTGAAAAAGTGACCGCCAGCTGTCCGGTGCCGATCGTCATCGCCGGCGGTAAAAAACTGCCGGAGCATGAGGCGCTGGAGATGTGCTGGCGGGCGATCGACCAGGGGGCGTCCGGGGTGGATATGGGGCGCAATATCTTCCAGTCCAGCGCCCCGCGCGCGATGCTGAAGGCGGTGAAAAAGGTGGTGCATGAGAATCTGAACGCGCGCGAAGCGTATCAGTTCTGGCAGGAAGAGAAACAGGGAGAGCTGAAATGAACGTGACGCTGGTGGAGATCAATATTAAACCCGAGCGGGTGGATGAGTTTCTCGAGGTGTTTCGCGCCAACCACGAGGGCGCGCTGCGGGAACCAGGCAACCTGCGCTTTGATGTCCTGCAGGATCCCGAGGTGAAAACCCGCTTTTTTATCTACGAAGCCTATAAAGACGATGAGGCGGTGCTGGCGCATAAGAAGACGCCGCACTATTTAGCCTGCGTCGAAAAGCTGGAGGAGATGATGTCGCAGCCGCGGCAGAAGCGCAGCTTTATCGGCCTGTTACCGCAGGTGTGAGGTTCCCTCTCCCCTGTGGGGAGAGGGTTAGGGTGAGGGGAAAACGCTAGGGCTTACGGAAAAACTCGTTATACAACATATATAAATGCGCCGCGCTCCACGAGAAGTTAGGCGCCCCCTGCTGGGCGCCGGTCAGCGGATTGTAGTTCTCCTGAATAGGGCCATCGGCGGTTAAGCCTTTGGCGTGCTGGAAGAAGGCGTCCGCCAGCTTCAGCGCCTCATCGCGATGACCGTAGCGCTCCATTCCCTTCAGGCCGAACCAGAACTGATCCACCCACACCCGTCCGCGCCAGTAAATATCGGCGCCAAAGGCCGGGTTGGTCAGCGCGGCGGTACCCAGCGGCACAAAGGTGTTGAACTCTTTCGGGTCGAGCATCACCGAAACCACATCGTCAGCATGTTGCTGCGTCGCCGCACCGTTAAACAGCGGCGACCAGCCTTCCGGCCCTTTGCCGCGCTCGACGATCGGTTTACCGGCGCAGCCGTTGGCCTGCGGTTGTTCTTCGATACGAATGTCGTAATAGAAGCGAGTCTGTGGGTCGAACATGCAGGTATTGATATAATCCGCCAGCTTCGCCGCCAGCGCCTGATAGCGCTTTGCCTCTTCCGCTTTGCCAAGAATGGTCGCCATCTGCGCCAGATAGTGGTTATCGCTGTACATATAGCTGGCCTGATCGACCGATTCCTGGAGCAGCGAATACCCCAGCAGGTTGCCGTCGCGGTCACGGTTTTCGGCGAATTTCACCGTCCAGTCGCTGCGTTTGCCGCCGTTGGCGACGTATTTATCCAGCTGTTCTTTATCGATAAAACCAAATACCGCCGCATCGTCGCGCCCGGACTCCCACGACGCCGCTACCTGCGCCGGAATTTCGAGGCTGTCGTAATCGCCTTTGGCCGTCACCTGCTCGTAGGCGCGAAGGCCCGAAAGCGTCTGCTCGGTTTGCCCTTTTTTCACCGTGAACAGCATGGCGCCGTCGGCGGTGTTGTGCGCCTTATCGCGGGTCGCGCCATATTCCGGCACGCCGTTACCGTTATGGTCGCGATTGCGCAACCACCAGTCGTGATAGGCCACCAGCTTCGGATACATCTCTTCCAGCCACGCTTTATCTTTGGTGACGTTATATACCTCCATCACCGACCAGGCCGCGAGGCTTGGCTTGGTGTTGCGTTCGTTCCAGTTGCCGCCGTCGCCGCCGCGCTCGGGGCTCAGGTTCCAGGCGATCAGATCGGGCACAAATCCGGCATCCTGCGGGCGCACCTTATCATTGGCTTTTATCTGCCAGGAGAAGACGGCGCGGATATTCTCTTTGGCGATATCCGGGTTGAAGTGGGCCATGGCGTAGGCCTGTTTCCAGGTATCCCACGGCCAGGTCTGGTTGCCGGAGAACCAGCGGCCGGTTACGGATGGGGTGACGGTATGGTAATGCACCGCGCCGCCCGGCGCGCGCCAGTTGCCGTTGAGCGTCTCAATGGCTTTCACCGCCACGCGGGTCTGTTCGGCGGTAGCGTCGGGGTTGCTGAGCCCTTTTTGCAGATAACCGTCCCAGCGCTGTTCGGAGGCGGTGAGATAGTAAGCCGGGCGCGCCAGAATATCGCGGATCTGCGCTTTTTCCCGCCGCGCTTGCTCCGCAGTGAGTAGGTGCGAATAGGTGGTGTAGAGGGTGGTGGAGCCGCGGATCTCCGCGCTGCTGGTAAAGCGGTGGCCGTCGATACGGGTCTCGGTTGCCAGCGAACGGTGGATCTGATACTGCGATTCGCCGGAGGTCATCAGGTCGGAGGCGGCGCGAACCTTGCCAAAGCTGAGCGTCAGGCCGTCGGGCGTGGCGATCAGACGGCGCTGATAGTCCGGGAAAGCTTCATCGATGGTTTTGTCCGATAGCGCTTTACCCTCTTTGGCGGCCAGTTTTTCCAGCAGTTCGCCATCCCACACCAGCTTCAGCGGAGTGTTGCTGGTGATTTTGGTCTCCAGCAGTGAAGTGTGGGCGCTGGCGAAGCGCAGCGTCATCTCCACCTTCACGCCGGGGGCGGTCAGCGTTTGTTTCAGCGCGCCGGGCAGGCTCCAGGCCTGCAGGGTGAAATCGACCTTTTTGCCGTTCTGATATACCGTCAGGCGATCGAAGTTGGTGGCCATAAAGTTGATGTACTCTTCGGTCAGCAGCGCCGGGCCGGGGAAGCCGCCCATGGTCGCCGGGCCGTCGGGCAGCAGGTGGCCGTGCCACGCCCCGAGGTCGAAAAAGGGGTTGAAGCGCTGGTGGTCGTCGGCGTCGAAATCCTGCATATACTGCGGCGCGCCGCTGCGGTCGATGACGTTTTTAAACGCCTGCGCGGTGACGGCGTGGGCGGAAAAACTCAGCATCAGCGCGCAGGCCAGCGGCGTCAGCGTAGTGGTGAGGTTCATGGTATCTCGGCTCCTTGTTACCAGTAGAAGTATTGCATCAGGAAAATTTTGTCGCTCGGGTCGCCGCTGGTGTTGCTTGTGTAAAAACGGCTGTCGGCGGCGGTGGCGAAACGCCCGCCGCCGTATTCGTACCAGATGCCAAATTGCATAAACGCGGTGGTTTCATCAGCGGCGTGGTCCGGGCGGTGTTTGGCGTAGCTGTATGCGGTGGAGAAGTAGAGCCCGCTTAATGCTTCATACATGGCGCTGGCCATAAAGCCGGTTTCGCTGCCGGGGACATCCAGCCCTTTGGCGCGGCCGGTATGGTGCCAGGCGCGGAAGGCCAGATTGGGCGACAGAACGCCGGTCAGGAATAGCTGCCCGGTGCCGTCGGTCACCTCAAGGCCGTTCATCCAGGTGACGTCTTTGACGATGTCGTACTGTACGTAGCCGTTGATCATCGCCGGATAGGTGTACTTATCGTCATAGCGATCATATTTGCCGAAGTGCAGCCAGGCCTTGCTTTCATCGTGATGCCCGGCCGGCGTGGCGGTGACGCTATAGCGGAAATCGCCGCTGCGGTTTTGTACTTTCAGCGCGTACATGATGTCGCGGGTATTGGGGATCACGTAACCCAGATCGGGGGTAAAGTCGCCCCACCACTGCAGGTCGTCCAGCGACGAGTCCTGGCGCAGGCTGAGCATGATCTCGGTGTTGTTATCGGTTTTATAGCCGCCATAGAGGCGGTTAAGGCCGCCTTCCACGCCGCCCCAGCTGTGGCCCGGCGTCCAGGCATTGCCCTGGCTATCGGCCTGTACCGTCCAGGCTTCGCCGTAAATCAGCCCGAACCAGTGGCCGTTTTTGACCTCCAGCCCGCCCTCGATATAGGTGCCATCGCTGTATTTATGTTTGTCCTCGCCTTCTAAATCCATGTATCCGCCAACCCCCAACTCGCCGTAAAAGCGATAGGAGGTGGTGGTTAATTCCGGCGTTTTGGTATCGTCGTGCTCGGCCGGATGGACAGTCTCAGCGGCCGCCGCAGGGGCGCAAAAAGCCAGGGCAACGAGTGCCCCGTATAAGTAAGAGTTAGTTTTCATTTTTTTAAGGTATTTAAGAGGTATGGGAAGCCGGAGCCGCTTCTATTTGTTGTTGTTCCTGGGTTAATCCTTTGACGTATCTGCTGTATTTCCACCACGCGAAGCCAAGGAAAATCACGATCCCGCCGACGTTGTAGAAAATGATGGTCAGGATGTTGCCACCGGTTGGGAAGGTTGAGGCGACGAAACCGATGGCGAAAATCACAATCAGCATGGATACCACCACGATGCCGGTAGTACGCGAGCCCATGCGGAAATCGCGCGGCAGATGGTCGAGCTTGCGGCGCAGGTTGAGGTAGGCCAGCATGATGAACAGCGGCGGCAGCATGGAAGCGGCGGCGGTCATGTTGATGATGGTGTTCATCAGATCCTGCACGGTGTTGGATCCCAACGTCGGGATGATCATCAGCGGAATGACGATCAGATACTGGATCCAGGCCGCGCGCGCCGGGACGCCGTTCTCATTGAGCTCGACGGTTTTTTTACCAAAGATGCCGGAGGGGATTTCCGAGAAGAAAATTTTAACCGGGGTGGCGGTCCACATCAGCAGCGAGCCAAACATCGCGGTAAACGAAACGAGGCCGACGAAGCGGTTCATCAGAATTTCCGGCAGGCCAAAGTAAGCCGCCAGGCCGTGGAACACCTGCACCGATCCGCCGGTAAACTTCAGCTCTTTACTGCTGACGAAGACGTTGATCAGCACGGAGGAGATCGAGTAAAGCACGCCGATGAAGATCCCGGCGAGGATGATCACTTTGACAAAGGATTTCGAGCCACCTTTCACATCGTTGACGTATACCGCCACCGATTCCGCGCCGCCCGCCGCCATAAAGATCCACGTGGTAATACCAAGGAACGCCCAGTTGAAGTCAGGGATCATCGCCTCGACGGTGATCGGATCCGCTGGCTGTACGCCGCCCACCAGCGCGGTACCGGCCAGCAAAATATAGGAGAGCGTCAGCAGCAGCATCAGCGATGAGGTAACGGAGGTGATAGGCCCCAGCATTTTCGCGCCGTTGGTGGAGATCCAGGTGGAGAAAGCGAACAGCGCCATGCTCAGCACGGTGGTGGCAAACGGCGTCAGAATGTATTCGTAGCCGAGGAAGGCGTAAGAGGCATAGGCGATCACGCGCGGCAGCAGCGAGGTGAAGAAAAACAGGTTTACGAACCAGTAGGTATAGGCGGTGATAAACGCCCAACGGCCGCCGAGCGAACTCTTCACCCAGGCGTAAACCCCGGCCTCGGAGTTTTTATTCAGTGACACGAACTCGGCGATAATCAGGCAAAACGGAATGAAGTAGAACAGGGTAGCGAGGAAGAACATCGGCGCCGACGCCAGCCCCAGTTCGATATTGTTGTTGATGACGTTATTGAAACTGTAAACGGCGGCAAAGGTCAGCGATAACAGGCCGAACTTGCCGATGGTATTACGTTTAGTATCAGACATAACACATCTCCACACATTGTCCTTCAGAGGGTCGCTGAAGGGGGTTGTGTTGTTTGTAGGGTAGAGGTAGTTAAGAATTAATGTCGATTTTAGTAAAACTTTTAGTAAATAGAAGTAAAGAAACCGAATAGCTTTAACTCGATCACGAAAAAGGTTGAGTAATACGTAATCAGGCGAGGGATAAAAAAATCCCGCCAGCCGACGAGGGGCTGACGGGACGACAGGAACGTTATTTACCGGCGGCGGCAGCGTTAACCGGCGCCGCGGCGCGCAGACGTTGCTGCTTTTTTTCAAAGCGGGTGATCCACCACCACGCCAGGCCGGAGAAGACCGCGGTCATAAAGACGTTGATAAAGAAAGCGTTAACCAGATCGACGCCCGGCGGGAAGGCGGAAGCGGTCATGCTAACCACGAAAATCACTATCAGCATCGATACCACGCTCATGCCCACTTTCCTTGAGCCCATACGGAAGTCGCGCGGCGTGTCATCGTGTTTCCAGCGGAAGACGAAGTAGGCGGCCATGATGAACAGCGGCGGCAGCATGGCGGTACCGGCGGTGAGATTAATGGCGGTGTTCATCATCTGCTGCACGCTGGCGGAGCCGAAGCCGTTAACAATCAACATCAGGAAAACGAACAGGAACTGCCACCAGGCGGCGCGTACCGGCACGCCGTGGGCGTTCAGCTCGGTGGTTTTCTGGCCGTAGATACCCTTCGGGATTTCCGAGAAGTGGATTTTGACCGGCGCGGCGGTCCACATCATCATGCTGCCGAAGATAGCGATAAACAGGATGATGCCGACGAAGCGGCCCATCAGCGCTTCAGAAATGTGGAAGTAGGCGCCGAGACCGGTAAAGATTTCCACCATTCCGCCGGCGTAGGTCAGGTTTTCACGGGCGACAAAGACGTTAACCAGCAGCGAACCTAAGGCGTACATACCGCCAATCAGCACCCCGGCGGTGATGATGACTTTAATAAAGGATTTCTGCCCGCCCTTGGTGTCGTTGAGGTAGGCGGCAACGGTTTCCGCGCCGCCCGCGGCCTGGAAAATCCAGCACATGATACCGAGCGTCGCCCAGTTGATGGTCGGCTCCATCGCCGCCAGGGTAATCGGCTGCGCCGGGACGTGACCGGAACCCAGTGCGGTCAGCGCGCCGACGACGTAAATCGCGAACAAAGCGAACACGCCGTAGGCCACGCATTCGGAAATTTTACCCAGCCAGGTCGCCCCTTTGGTGGATATATGGGTGGCCATGGCGAACAGCACGATGGAGATAAGCGAGGTCACCATCGGCGAGAAGGGGATCGCGTACCCGGTGATCGCGTATGAGGCGTAGGCCACTACGTTCGGCAACAGCGAGAGGAAAAAGAACAGGTTCACAAACCAGTAGAGGAAGGAACCAAGATAGGCGGCGCGGGTACCCAGCGGCTGCTTCAGCCACGCGTACATCCCGGATTCGGAGTGTTTATTGGCCGAGACGAATTCGGCGATGATAAACACGAACGGGATAAAGTAAACGATAGTGGCGAATAAGAAGATAGGCGCGGAACTGAGACCTAACTCAATGTTATTATTGACGATATTTCGCACGTTAAAGACGGCGGTAAAGGCCATCGATAGCAGCGCGAACTTGCCGATTTTGGCACGTACAGACTCGGACATACGTCCTCCAATCATTCATCTACCCGCCTAAGCGGGCTGGAACCGAAAGGCCAACGGGTGTACCCGTTGACCTCCCTTGTCGCTTAACGCGGGTTTACTTATTGAGGAAGTATCCGTCTTCAACCGTGACTCGCAGTACCACTTTTTTTACCGGCGCATCGCAGATAAAGCGGTAGGCTTCGTCGATATCGCAAATCACCATCTGCCCTTCGTGAACCTTCACCGTTTCACCGATCCCTTTCAGGTATTCGCGATCGGTTTCGTCGCGGTAGCAGGCGACGGTTTGCAGATTTTCTTTGGCGGCAAACTCGATTTTCTGCTGCCCTTGCAGGTAATAGTGCACCTCAAAGTAGCGGCGGTTGCCGACAAATAGCGCGTCGGTCGTACTATCGGTTTCCACCCGATAGGAGAGCGAATCGCCAATGGAATGCGCCACGCCCGGGCGGATGTTGTCGATGTTATTGATGGCTTCCACGCAGCGCTGCCATTTGCGGCCGCTATGATAAACCTGCGTAAACTGTTCTAAATTATCGAGAATTCTCATTGTTCAGCCTCGCTGTGTGCAACGGGGGAAAAGAAACCGGCGCCGAAGCTATGGTTCGCCAGTACCTGCGAGGTGCCGCATCCGCCCTCCAGCGGCAGCAGCGTAAAGCCATAGTTGAAGGTGTTGAGCCAGACGCGCCAGCTATCCAGCACTTCGCTGCCCCAGGAGTTGGAGCCGAGGCCGAGCAGTTGCGCATCGATATTCAGGGTGATGTCATCGCTGCGCTGCAGTTCGTTGCAGTGCTGGGCGGCGTGCAGGTTTTCTGCCGTAAAGTGCCACGCGCTGACGTTGAGCGGATTGCGCGGAACGACCAGCAGACCGCTGCCGTGGCGGTCGCTGAACGATGCCCAGCGCACGTGCTGACGATTACCGTTGTTCTGCGGGAATGGATAATTGACGAACATATCGTCGACGGTGGTATGCCAGATATCAATGATGTTGCTTTGCTGGCTGTCGGCGTAGTTCTCGCCCGGCCCGCGGCCATAGTAGTTCACCTGGTCGAACTCACCGTTAATGCCCAGCATAAAGCCGATGCACGGGACAATGTGTGGATAGTCGCCGTAGCGCTCGCCGGCCAGCTCAACGTTGATGTGGCCCTGCGGGGTAATCTGCCAGCGATAGGTACAGCGCATACCGAAGTCGAACACCGGCGGCGCAATCACGCTGCGGGTGGTGATCACCACCGTTTCGCCCTCTATTTCAGCGCTGAATTCGCGCAGATGCTCCTGCATTATCTGCAGGTGGGCCGGCTGCCACAGTCCTTCGTATTCCTGTTTATGGTTATCAATCATTGGTTTGAAGAAGTTAATCTTCGGCTCGCGGGTTACCTGGTCGACGCCGTTGACCTGCCATTCGCTCAGTTTGCCGCTAACCTTGCTGAACACCACCCGGAAGTTATGGCCGCTGATGGTGTAGCTCAGGCGTTCATCGGCAATCTGCAGCGGCGTGGCGCTGGCGTTTAACAGCGGCGTTCGCGCGGCTGTTCGCGCTTTAAGCGGGAACTGATAGACGGCGATATCGTGATTGGCTTCGCTATACGGGGTGCGCGAATCTTTGGTCACCATGATGTTGACGAAAGCTTCACGCTCGTCGAGCTGCGGCAGGGCGATTTGCAGGTCGCGGCCGCTGTTCGGCGCCAGGTCTTTCACTTTCAGCAACTGACTGGAGAGCGTTTCGCCCTCGGCGCGGACTTCAACGCGCAGGGTGTAGTCATCGAGAGTGGAGAACCACAGTTTGTTTTCCACCCGCAGTTCGCCGCGGCAGATATCCCGCGCCTGTACTTTCACCGGGGCGATGACCTGTTTGTATTCGCGCAGGCCCGGCCCCGGCGTCTGGTCGGAGAAAATCAGCCCATCGAGGCAGAAGTTGTAGTTGTTCGGGTAGTCGCCATAATCGCCGCCGAATTTGTACCACACCGCGCCGTTTTCGTCGCTGGCCTGAATCCCGTGGTCGCACCATTCCCACACGTAGTGGCCCTGGATGCAGTCATGCTGGTAGAAGACGTTCTGATATTCAGTTAATCCGCCGGGACCGTTGCCCATCGCATGGGCGTACTCACAGATAATGCGTGGTTTTTCATGCGGATGCTCGCCAAATTCGTTCATCAGCGGCACGCGGGTGTACATGGTGGAGATGATATCCACCACCTCGGCGTCGCGATCCTCTTCGTAGTGCACCAGCCGGGTATCATCCAGCGCTTTGGTGGCGTGGTACATGGCGCGGATGTTGCAGCCATAGCCGGATTCGTTACCCAGCGACCAGATGACGATCGACGGATGGTTTTTCTGCGCGTGCACGTGGCGCACGATGCGCTCAACGTAGATGTGTTCCCAGGCCGGGTCGTCGGTGATGGCGCTGAGGTTGCCGACGTTGGCGAAACCGTGGGACTCCACGTCGGTTTCCGCCATCACGAACAATCCGTAGATGTCGCACATTTCATAGAAACGCGGGTCGTTCGGGTAGTGGGCGGTGCGTACCGAGTTGATGTTGTGCTGCTTCATCAACAGCAGATCTTTTTCCACGCGATCCATGCCGACCGCGCGGCCTTTCAGATGGTCGTTATCGTGGCGGTTTACGCCGTGCAGCATTACGTAGCGGTTGTTGATGTAGAACAAGCCGTCACGCACTTTGATATCGCGGAAACCGACGCGCTGCGGAATGATTTCCAGCACCTCGCCGGCGGCGTTCTTTAACGTCAGCACCAGATGATAGAGATACGGGCTTTCCGCCGACCACTGCTGCGGCGCGCTCACATCAATTGTGAAGCCGGTATTTAGCTGCTGGCTGACCTGCAGTTGACCGACGTTGCCCGAATAAAGCGCTTTTTCGCCGTCGAACAGGGTATATTCCAGCGTCGCCGCCGCCGTCTGCGGAGCCAGGTTTTCCAGCGTCAGCTGGCAGGAGAGGGTCGCGTCGATGTAGTCATCGTTAAAATCGGTGCGCACGGTGAAATCCTGTACGTGCAGCGGATTTTTCCCCACCAGATAGACGTCGCGGAAAATGCCCGCTGACCACCACATGTCCTGATCTTCAATATAGGTGGAGTCCGCCCACTGCATCACGCGCACACACAGCAGGTTGTCGCCGGTTTTCACCGCAGCGCTGATATCGAACTCGGCGGTCAGGCGGCTGCCTTTGCTAAAGCCGATGTACTGGCCGTTAACGTAGACTTCGAAATAGGTTTCGACGCCATCGAATTTAATGATGGTTTGTTTGCCCTGCCAGCCGTCGCCGAGGGTGAACAGGCGCTGGTAGGCGCCGGTCGGGTTATCGGTCGGGACATAGGGCACATCGATGGGGAAGGGGAAACCTTCGTCGGTGTACTGCAGCTGGCCGTGGCCTTCCATCTGCCACATGCCCGGTACGGTAATCGGCCCCCACTCGTTCTGATAGCATGAGGTAAAGCTCTCCGGTACCAGCAACGGGTTGGTGAAGAAGCGGAAGTTCCACTGCCCGCTGAGGGACAGGAAGCGGCTACTGGTTTCGCGGGCGAAGGTCCGCGCCTGGGCCAGTGAGTCGTAAGAGAAGAAATACGCCCGCGGCGGCAGCCTGTTTTCATGAGTGAGTTGAAGGTTTTCCCAGCGATTCATATCGCCTCCCTGAACGGCTTAATAAGATAAAACTCATTTTAGTAAAACTTTTACTAAATAAAATCGCCAGGGATGATTTACTTTAACTCGATCACAAAATGAACCGCTTTGTGTCGGGTAGCGGCTTCGCCTTACCCGACCTACAGAATGGCGTTCCGGGCAGGACCGGTAGCCCGGCCAAGCGCAGCGCCGTCGGGGAACTGGATGGGGGATGAGGCCGTTTTGTGCCGGGTGGCGGCTGCGCCTTACCCGGCCTACAGAATGGCGTTCCGGCCAGGACCGGTAGCCCGACCAGGCGCAGCGCCGCCGGGTAACAGGATGCGGGTAGCGGCTTCGCCTTACCCGACCTACGGAATGGCGTTCCGGCCAGGACCGGTAGCCCGGCCAAGCGCAGCGCCGCCGGGATGTGGTTGGATTAACGGGTGGTGCCGCGCAGCTTCAACACGCTGGGAACAAAAACGTTAAGCGGCAGGGCGCGGCCATCGCGGGCCTTCTCGATCAGCAGGTTCACCCCCTGGCTGCCCATCATTTCGGAGTGGATCCGCACCGTCGACAGCGGCGGGAAGGTAAAGCGCGCGGTGGGGATATCATTGACGCTAATCAGCGAAATATCTTCCGGGATCGCCAGCCCGCGTTCGTGGATGGCGCGCAGCACGCCGATGGCGATGGAGTCCGAGGCGACAAACAGCGCCCGCGGAAACTCCGCTTGCGCCAGCATCTGCTTCGCCAGCTCATAACCGGACGAGCTGGAAAAACCGCCGCGCCAGATATCATCGGCTGAAACCACTCCCTTCAACTGACCGTACTCCACAAACGCCACTTCGCGAATATCGGCCTTGCCGGGCTGATCCTGGCCGCCGATAAATCCAATGCGCGACGCGCCCTGCTGGATAAAGAAGTCGACCACCTCTTTGGCGATACGTACCAGGTCGATATCCACCGCATCGTACGGACTGCCGGCTTCGTGGAAATCAATAAAGCAGATATTGTCGGTCAGCGCGCTGGCGGTCTCGCGCAGCTCGCGCGTCGGCTGGCCGATAATCAATACGCCGGTGACCTTTTTCAGCTCGGGCAGGGTGTTATTTAGATAGCAGTTGGTGAGCTCGATGGCGAGTTTTTCGCACTGGGTTTCAATACCGTGGCGAATGGCGAGATAGTAAGGGTCGTTAATTTCCAGCTCTTGCTGGTAGCTATACAGCGCCAGGATATGATGATGGCCGACGGGTAGGACCTGCGTTTTACGCGCGCTGCTGCTTTTATACTCCAGCTTCTCCGCAATTTCGAGAATGCGATGCTTAGTCTCTTCTTTTACGTTCAGGGTGGGATCGTCGTTTAACACCCGGGAAACCGTCGCCAGCGAAACACCCGCTTCGGTCGCAATGTCTTTTAGCGTTGCCATCTTTTTCCTTTATCGGACGTTGCCCATGTTTGCCCATCTATTGTAAAGCAAGCGTCGCGTCCTGCACCTTATTTCAGTAAAAAACGCCTGCGCGCGAGGGCTGTTTTCCCCGGCGATAGCGTGACAGAAGTAGCATTATTATCAGCATTATGCAGACGAACGGCAAAAACTTGCTATCTTTTAGTAAAAATTTACTGGAGGTGAGAGATGGATACCGTAGCTTACGCTGATTTTGCCAAACTGGAGATGCGCGTCGGCAAGATTGTCGAGGTGAAGCGCCATGACAATGCTGACAAACTGTACATCGCGCGAATTGATGTCGGCGACCGTACGCTGCAGACGGTCACTAGCCTGGTGCCCTACTACAGCGAAGAGGAGCTGCTGGGAAAAACGGTAGTGGTGCTGTGTAATCTGGCGAAAGCCAAAATGCGTGGTGAAACTTCTGAGTGCATGCTGTTATGCGCGGAAACCGAGGATGAAAGCGAAAGCGTGCTGTTGACGCCGGAACGCGCCATGCCGGCGGGCGTGCGGATTGTATAACGTGAAAAGACCCTCTCCCGACGGGAGAGGGTCGGGTGTGAATTATGTCTCTTCGACCGAAATGCGCAGTGCCGCCAGCGCCTTGCGCGCCGCCTTCAGCACCTGTTCGCACTGTTCGAGGGTGAGCGTCAGCGGCGGTTCAACGCGGATCGTCTTGGCGTTGTTTAACGTCCCGGCGACCAGCACCCGCTGTCTGAACATCTCGCTGGCAAAGTTATAGCCAATCTCGTTATCGACAAACTCAATAGCCATCAGCATGCCTTTCCCGCGGACTTCATTCACCAGATCCGGATATTCGCGCGCCAGTTGACGGAAGCCGTCCAGCAACAGATCGCCTTTCTGCTCCGCCTGCGCCGGCAGGTTCTGCGAGAGCAAGACGTTGATCGTCGCCAGCGCCGCCGCGCAGGCCAGCGGGTTGCCGCCGAAGGTGGTGGTGTGCAGGAATGGGTTATCGAACAGCACCGAGAAGACCTCTTCCGTCGCTACCGTCGCGCCGATCGGCATTACGCCGCCGCCGAGCGCTTTAGCCAGACACAGAATATCCGGCTGCACGTTTTCATGCTCGCAGGCGAACATCTTGCCGGTGCGGCCCATGCCGGTCTGTACTTCGTCGAGGATCAGCAACGCGCCAAACTCGTCGCACAGTTTACGGACCGCCGGTAAGTAACCCGCCGGCGGCAGGATCACGCCGCCTTCGCCCTGGATAGGCTCAAGGATCACCGCCGCGACGTCATCACCGGTTTTCTTGCACTCGCTCAGTATGGAACGCATGGCGTTGATATCACCGAACGGCACGTGGCGGAAGCCCGGCAGTAGCGGCATAAACGGTTTGCGGAAGGTCGATTTCGCGGTGGCCGACAGCGCGCCCAGCGATTTACCGTGGAACGCGCCGCTGGTAGCGACGAAGGTAAATTTGCCGCGCGGAGACTGATAGGCTTTTGCCAGCTTCAGCGCCGCTTCCACGGATTCCGTGCCGCTGTTGCAGAAGAAACTGTATTTGAGCTTGCCGGGCGTTAAGGCCGCCAGCGTTTTCGCCAGCATCGCCCGCAGCGGGTCCAGCAGCTCCTGGCTGTGAAGCGGTTGTTTCGCGAGTTGATTTTCGACGGCGGATACCACAACTGGATTACGGTGCCCTACATTGAAGATGCCAAACCCACCAAGGCAGTCGATAAACTCCTGTCCCTGGGTGTCGACAAGCGTATTTAACCCTCCCGCTTGCCACTCTACGGCTCCGTAATCCCCGCCGGCTGTGACCGATTTTCTATACTCCAGAAACCCCGGGTTCACATGTTCTTTAAAGTATTCTCTCACCTCCTGGTTCAGTGCTTTCATTTCGTCATGGGAGAGCGATTGCTTCTCAATGAGATTCAGTGCGTGCGCGCTGCAGGCCAGAGCCGATGCGCTGGAAGGTAACCTGTTCAAAATGTGCTCCTGGGGGGGCGTATCACATGATACTGAATTAAGTATTGCAGGGATTACGCCAGCCTGGCAGCGACGATGAAAATCGGGATAAACGCAAAGTTAAGGCGCAATTGTGCGAAATTTAATCTCATAACTTAAATATTGGCACGTTTTATTCCTGAGGCTGCAAGATAAACTGCCGTTGGGGTGTGAAGCGGTATGACGTGGGGTGGTGCAGGCCGCTGTGTGATGGAGCAGCCTGGGAACCATTGTGGTGCGAGAGGTTAATCGAGTTGGGAGATTTCCATCGCCGCGCGGTCAATCACGCCGATGATCTGTTTCAACTGCGCGTCGCTGATGCTCTGCTGGTTGACCTTCAGGTCCAGCACCGCTTTAAAGTTTTCCAGCGCGCGTTTCATCTGCGGATTTTTGCGCAATTCGCAGCCGACCATGCGTTCCTGCAGGCGCGTCTGAATTTGGCTTAACTGCTCGCCGCTTTCGGCGCACAGGCGGCGTCCCTCTTCAGTGATAGCGATTTTTTTACGCCCATTTTCCTCTTCTACGCTAATCAATCCCTGATCCTGCAGCAGGTCGAGCGTCGGATAGATAACGCCGGGGCTGGGGCTGTAATTGCCCTGCGTCAGCGCCTCAATCTCTTTAATCAGCTCATAGCCGTGGCTGGCGTTGCGCGAAAGGATATCGAGGATCACTAGCCTTAGTTCGCCATGGCCAAAGAAACGCTGGCGGCGTCCGCCGCCGCGACGGCCCTGTTCGCCGTGGCCCTCTTCGTGATGATGTCGCATCAGTTCTCCTGCATATTTTGATATATCTAATTTATATCTAAATAGTAAAAAAAGACAATGTATAATTTATAATTGATTGATATTAATTGGTTTATTGTTGTTTTTAGCTTTGATGAAGCTTTCCTGTAATTTATATCAAAAAAAACTTGCCATTTTCATTAATGGCAATCATTATCATTTACACTGAATTTAGATATATCTATTTACCCTTCACCAAGGCGATGACGGATGACAATAATCAAACAAACTAAATACCCGCAACGCGTGCGTAACGAACTACGTTTTCGCGAATTAACCGTGCTGCGCGTTGAGCGTATCGGCCAGGCGTTCCAGCGGATCGTGCTGGGGGGCGAGGCGCTGGATGGCTTTGTTTCACAAGGTTTTGACGACCACACCAAACTATTTTTCCCGCAGGCGGGCAGCGTATTTACGCCGCCGGAAGTGACCGACGAAGGCATTAACTGGGGCGAGGGCGTGCGCCCGGCGACCCGCGACTACACGCCGCTGTACGATGCCGAACGCCACGAGCTGGCTTACGATTTTTATATCCACGATGGCGGTATTGCCAGCCGCTGGGCGCTGGAAGCCAACGTCGGCGATAAGCTGGTGATCGGCGGGCCGCGCGGTTCGCTGGTGGTGCCGGAAGATTACGCCTGGCAGCTTTATGTCTGTGACGAGTCGGGCATGCCGGCGCTACGCCGTCGCCTGCTGGGATTACGTCAGCTGCCGGTGACGCCGCAGGTGACGGCCATCGTCACCGTCGCGGATGCTTCGTATAAAGATTATCTGGCGGATCTCGACGGCTTTAATATCGAATGGGTGGTAGGCCACAACCCGGCGTTCGTCGCCGAGCGGCTGGCTCAGATTAAGGTACCGTCAGAAGATTATTTTATCTGGCTGACCGGAGAAGGCGGCGTGGTGAAATCGCTGCTGGCGCGCTTTGAGGTGCCGAGTATCGATCAGCAACTGGTGCGTTCGCAGGCGTACTGGCATAGCAAATAATCGGCAGTGTGGTAAACCCGGATGGCGGCGCGTTGCGCCTTCTCCGGGCTACCTTTCAATGGTGTTATGTCGCCCCGGTAAGCGCAGCGCCACCGGGTGAGGCTTAGCGTTCCGCCAGCGCCTTAAACACCATCGCCACCGCGTGGGCGCCGGGGTCCATATTGCCGAGCAGGCTCTCGCTATTGAGATAGGAGGCGCGTCCGGCGCCGGCTTTGCTCGACTGGCAGGTGCGATCCGCACCGGCCTGCGCCGCGGCGAAAGCGGCCTGCAGATTATCCGGTTCGGCCAGCAGCGCCGCCAGCGCCGGCTGTAGAGCATCAATCATCGTCCGGTCTCCCTCATCGGCGCCGCCGTAAAATTTCATCTGCCCCAGACCGGCGTTCAGCGCTTCCGCCATGCTGGCGCCTTGCTCCAGCTTCTGCCCGGCGGCGGTGAAGAAAATCGACATCAATACGCCGCTGGAGCCGCCCATCACTACCGTCAGGCGTTCGCCAATTAGCGCGAACAGCGTGGGTAAATCATTTAACGGCAGTTGCTGGCGTTGCAATAGAGCGGCAATCTCACGCGCGCCAGCGGCGAAAGTGGAGCCGGTATCGCCGTCGCCCACTTTGGCGTCAAGCGCGTTGAGATGGGTTTCGAGGCCGGAGAGGGTGCTGGTCACCTGCGCCACGTAATCGCCCACCTGCGGGTTGGCCGATGGCGTAAAGGCGACGCGTGCGCTGGCGAGCGCGGACGGCATGATATTAACAGCCCGCGGCTGCACCGGCTTCTGCCAACTGGCGGTTTCGACATCCGACAGCAGCGCCTTTTCGATGCTCTCTTCCAGCACGATAGTGGTCAGCGAGAAGCCTTTCATATCCAGCGCCGTTACCAGCGAAGCCGGGCCAATCAACCAGTCAACGCGCGCATGGAGTGGGGTGTTGGCCAGCTCGCGGGTCAGAATCGCCATCTCGGCCACCGACACGCCGCCGAGATTATTGAGCATCACCGCCAGGCGGCCGGTTTCGGGTAGGGCGGCGGTCAGCTTCTCTACCATAATCTGCATGATTTCCGCGCTGTTATGGGTCGCGATCGTCGAGGCTCCCGGTTCGCCGTGGATGCCCATCCCCAGCTCGGCGTGGCCGGGCTGATGGCGCGGCGCGCTTTCCGCTTCCTGCGGCAGGTGACAGCTGGCAAGCGCCACCCCGATGCTGGCGGTATGGTTGGCGGCGTATTGCGCTTCACGCAGGACGGTGGCGAGGTTGAAGCCGCGCTCGGCGAAATAGCCCGCCACTTTATGCACCAGAATGGTCCCGGCGATGCCGCGCGGCTGTTTGTTATCCGGCAGCGAAATATCGTCGCCGACGATCAGCATTTCCACGTTGTAGCCGAGTCGGCGCGCTTTCTCCGCCGCGAGGCCGAAGTTAAGCCGATCGCCGGTGTAGTTTTTGACGATCAGCAGACAGCCCGCCTCGCCGGTCACCGCCTGAATCGCGGTGAGTACCGCATCGACGCTCGGCGAGGCGAACAGATCGCCGCAGACCGCGGCGGTCAGCATGCCTTTACCAATAAAGCCGACGTGCGCCGGTTCATGGCCGGAGCCGCCGCCGGAAATCACCGCCACGTTGTTTTTATTCAGATCGCGGCGTACCACTACACGGATCGCCGGGTCGCTCTCCAGGCGGGCGAGGTTGTTCCACGGGCTGGCAATAATGGTTCCCTCGATCACGTCGTTAACGAGGCTGGCGCGCTGGTTAAAAAAGAATTGAGACATAGTGGTTCCTGATCAGTAAGCGAAAACTTACCCTCCGGAGGCGGGCCTCCGGAGTGGTAACGGTCAAAGTGGATTTAGCGACGAATAAGACGTTGCTGACGCATATCGAGCGTGATGGCTTCGCCAGGCTGAATATCATTCAGCGCTTCGCCCTGCTGGCATAGCCAGGCGATCCCCGCCGCGCGGGCGATAATCGCGCCGTGGGCCTGTTCGCTGCCGTCGCGCAGGCACAGGCCGGTGACCTGGCTGGCATCCAGTTGGAGTACGGTCGAGGGATAAATATTGTCGGTGATAATAATCGTCGGCTCACTGGCGAATGGCAGCGTCTCCTTTATACCCTGCAGATGGCGCAGCGTGCGCTGCAGAATATCGTCGACATCGATATAACGGGCCTGCAGATAGGCGTCATCCAGCTGACGATACTGCTGGCTGAGCTCCATCAGCACCTGATGCCACGCCCATTCCGCCGAGCACTGTTCGGTGAGCAGGCGATCGTTGGCGGCATCAAACAGATCTTCATCGTCGAGCAAGGTGTGATGACCGGCGAAGATCGCCGCGATATCGGCGTTAAATTTGTGTTCCGCCAGCTCGGTGAGCGCATTGAGATCGGCCAGCGTCTGGTCGATCGCCTGGCGCAGGCGCTGCTGCTCGCGAGCAACGTCGGCGGCGGCGGGGAGCGCCGGTTGGATCGGCGCCAGCGGATAAAGCAGCGCCGCGCCTTCAACACGCGCAGGTATGGCGGGTTCCACTGTCGGCTGCGCCTCCGGCGACTCGCCGAAGTTATCGGCGGCCAGCGCCTGAAACGCCGCCAGCGCGGCATCGGCGTCCGGACCGCGGGCCAGCAGGCGCAGCTTATCGTGGCGGCGCACCTGCAGCAGAGCGATTTGATTCAGACTGTCCGGGGTGACGCATTTGCCGTTTTTCTCCAGCACCAGGTCGGCGTTAAAACCCGCCAGCGCGGCGACCAGCTTCGATGCCGGACGCACGTGCAGGCCGTTGTGATTGTTAATAATGACTGAAACCGATTTAGCGTCGCCGTCGTCAGCAAGCGTTGGGGCGGCGGCGTCAGGCGTGTGCGAAGGTAAACCCAGCTGAACCCGCTTGGCTTCCAGGGCGTTCATGGCATCGGCGATAACTTTGTCGATTCCGGCGCCGGAGGCGGCGCTGACGGTGGCCGCCAGCGTCCCTTCGACCAGCGGCGCGGCGCACAGCCGCACTTTTGCCGCCATCGCCGGATCGAGCAGATCGAGGGCGGTTTCGGCGCTGAGCAGGGCGCTGCCGATATCCATCATCACCAGTACATGGTCGGTATCGGCGACGGATTCGATCGCCTCCATGACTTTAATCGGATCGGTGCCGATCGGGTTGTCGGGATCGTCGATCCCGGCGGCGATCGCCAGCTTACAGCCATCGTTCATTAACATCTGCCGGGCCAGTTCTCCGACACCTTCGCCCAGCCGGGCGCTATGAGAAACAATAACCAGGTTTACCATCGCGATTTCCTTACTCTTTGGCGGCGGCAGCCAGCATCTGAACCATAAACAGCACCGAGGTCGCGCCGGGATCCTGATGCCCGATGCTGCGCTCGCCGAGATAGCTGGCGCGGCCTTTACGCGCCTGCATGGTGATGGTGGCGTGGGCGGCGCGCTCGGCCACTTCGCAGGCGGCATCCAGCGCGGCAGGGATAGACAGATGTTGCTCGCTGGAATGACGCAGGGATTCCACCACCGGCAGCCAGACGTCGCACATCGTCTTATCGCCCGGCTCCGCTTTACCACGGTTGACGACGCCGTCCGCGCCTTCGCGGATCATCTGATAAAGCTCGTCGAGGGTCAGGCTCTGATGCGCCTGGGTGACCTGGGCGGCGCGGATAAAGAAGGTGCCGAACAGCGGGCCGCTGGCGCCGCCGACGTTGGAAAGCAGCGTCATCCCGGTATTCTTGAGAATAAAACCGATGTCTTTATCGGCGATCGACGGCAGCTTTTCGACGACTTTGCTGAAGCCGCGATGCATATTGAGGCCGTGGTCGGCGTCGCCGATCTCTTTATCAAGGCCGGTGAGAAAATCGCTCTGTTTGGTGAAAATGTCGCCGCAGCGGTACAGCCAGTCGACGATTTGCGTTCTGTTCAGTGACATGTCGTGCTCCTTATTTTCCCCAGTTCAGCGCCGGGGTATGGACCGGGGCGTCCCATAACGCCAGCGTGTCATCATCCGCTTTCAGCAGGGTGATGGAGAAACCCGCCATATCCAGCGAGGTGCAGTAGCTGCCGATGAGGTTGCGTTCAATCACAATGCCGGAGGCTTCGCAGCGCTGGGCGAGGCGGTTGTAAACGCCGTACAGTTCAGAAAGCGGCGTGGCGCCGAGGTTATTGACCAGCGCGATAACCCGATCGCCGTTTTGCAGCGCGGTTTTGCTCTGTTTCACTTCCTGCCACGCTCCCTTGACGTTATCCCACTGGCGCAGCGTGCGGCTGTATGCGCCGTTTTCCAGCAGGGTATCGAACATCTCATCGACGGTTTGGTCGAGCGAGCTGAAGCGGCGGCGGTCGATACCCGGCTCGCCATGGATACCGACGCCGAACTCCATCTCATCGTCTTTCAGGGTAAAGGAGGGCTGTCCGGCGGCCGGTACGGTGCAGGCGCCCAGCGCGATGCCAATCGAGTGGCCAAGGTTATTTAAACGGCGGCCCAGTTCAGCGCAGGCTTCCAGCGAGTCGCCGCGTTCGGCGGCGGCGCCGACCAGTTTTTCAATCAGCACGGTATTGGCGACGCCGCGGCGTCCGGCGGTATAGAGGCTGTCTTTTACCGCCACGTCGTCATCCACCACGACGGTGGTAACCTTAACGCCGCTTTCGTGCAGCAGCTCGGTGGCGGTCTCAAAATTCAGGATGTCGCCGGTATAGTTTTTGATAATCAGCAGGACGCCTTCGCCGCCGTCAATCTGCATCGCGCATTCGAACATTTTGTCCGGCGTCGGCGAGGTGAAAATTTCCCCCGGACAGGCGCCGGAGAGCATGCCCTGGCCGATGTAGCCGCAGTGCATCGGTTCGTGTCCGCTGCCGCCGCCGGAGAGCAGCGCCACTTTGCCGGCGACCGGCGCATCAGCGCGGGTGACATAGACCGGGTCCTGGTGCAGCGTCAGTTCAGGATGCGCCTTCGCCAGGCCGATAAGCTGTTCACTCAGTACATCTTCCACACGGTTAATCAGTTTTTTCATTGTTTATGCTCCGTAGGGTAGGGAGAGGTCGCCTGTCTATAAGGGTAGCCCGGCGATGTAGTGATTCTGGCTGAGCGGGCGCAAAATAAAATGCCGTCAAAATTGGTTCCATAACGGAACGTAGAAAAGAATTTTTGTTCCTTTATGGAACATTAATTGCCGATAAACAGGAGAAATGCGAGCCAGCGCTAATAATTTGTCCGTTTTTTTCTGCTATCAGAAATGGGGCAAGGATGATTTTTTTCGCCATTGTGCCGCATTGATGCGATTTTCTGCGTTAAAGAGGGGAGACGATAGCGGCTTTTTTGCCAAAATGAGCCGATCGCGATCGCAATCCCATCGCTTTCTCAGTCACATTGTTTCAATGTGAAACGCATTATTTTTTTATCTGTTTCAGAACAGAACAAAAAAGGGAAAAATTTTTTTCGCCGCGGCTCGCCATACAGTGGATGCATCGCTCCGGCAGCGTGGCTGTAAGCGCCATTGATATCAGGCGCCGCGGCATGACGGCCTGGGCTCACGTGTCAACATACGCACTTATTTGAGGGTGAAAGGAATGCTAAAAGTTATTCAATCTCCAGCCAAATATCTCCAGGGACCTGATGCCGCCATGCTGTTTGGCGAATACGCTAAAAACCTGGCCGACAGCTTTTTTGTTATCGCCGATGACTTCGTGATGAAGCTGGCGGGCGACAAAGTATTGAACGGCCTGCATAGCCACAATATTAGCTGCCATGCGGAACGGTTTAACGGCGAGTGCAGCCATGCGGAAATCAACCGCCTGATCGCCATTCTTAAGCAGCACGGCTGCCGCGGCGTGGTGGGAATCGGCGGTGGGAAAACCCTCGATACCGCGAAGGCGATCGGCTATTACCAGAAGCTGCCGGTGGTGGTGATCCCGACAATTGCTTCAACCGATGCGCCGACCAGCGCGCTGTCGGTTATCTACACCGAGGCGGGCGAGTTTGAAGAGTATCTGATCTACCCGAAAAACCCGGATATGGTGGTGATGGACACGGCGATTATCGCCAAAGCGCCGGTACGCTTGCTGGTGGCCGGGATGGGCGATGCGCTCTCCACCTGGTTTGAAGCCAAGGCCTGCTTCGATGCGCGAGCCACCAGCATGGCGGGCGGGCAGTCCACGGCGGCGGCCTTGAGCCTGGCGCGCCTGTGCTATGATACGCTGCTGGCGGAAGGCGAAAAAGCACGCCTGGCGGCTCAGGCTGGAGTGGTGACCGATGCGCTGGAGCGTATTGTCGAAGCCAACACCTATCTGAGCGGTATCGGTTTTGAGAGCAGCGGCCTGGCCGGCGCGCACGCGATTCACAACGGTTTCACCATCCTTGAAGAGTGCCACCATCTGTATCACGGCGAAAAAGTCGCTTTCGGCACCCTGGCGCAGCTGGTACTGCAAAATAGCCCGCTGGAAGAGATCGAAACCGTGATGGGCTTCTGTGAAAAAGTCGGCCTGCCGATCACCCTTGCCCAGATGGGCGTGAAAGAGGGTATCGAAAGCAAAATCCACGCGGTGGCGAAAGCCACCTGCGCGGAAGGCGAAACCATCCACAATATGCCGTTCCCGGTCACCGCGGATAGCGTCTACGCCGCCATCCTTACCGCGGACCTGCTTGGGCAGCAGTGGCTGGCGCGTTAAGTCTTTCACAAGGTTCTATGCCGCGGCGCATTGCGGCATCAACTCCTCCCTCCGGCAGCCGCTGCCGGAGGGTTTTGTCGTTTTAACTGTGTTAACTCCAGCGGAAAAGGGATATGACAGCTCAGACTCAGGGTGCGGAAAATGAAGTTTCAGCCGTTATCAGCCAGTCGTGGCATCGCTGCAGCAAATTTATGCAGCGTGAAACCTGGCAGGCGCCGCATCAGGCGCAGGGGCTGACCTTTGAATCGATCTGCCGTCGCAAAACCGCGCTGCTGACCATCGGCCAGGCGGCGCTGGAAGATGCGTGGGAGTTTATGGCCAACCGTTCCTGCGCGCTGTTCATCCTTGATGAGTCGGCCTGTATTCTGAGCCGCTGTGGTAATCCGCAGACCCTGGAACAGCTGGCGGAACTGGGATTTCGCGACGGCAGCTACTGCGCGGAGAGCATTATCGGCACCTGCGCGCTGTCGCTGGCCTCGATGCTCGGGCAGCCGGTCAACACCGCGGGCGACGAGCACTTTAAGCAGGCGCTGCGGCGCTGGTCGTTCAGTTCGACGCCGGTGTTCGATAACCATGGCCGCCTGTTTGGATCGATTTCGCTATGCTGCCTGCGCGAAGAGTGGGCTCCGGCGGATCTGTCGCTGACCTTGGCCATCGCCCGCGAAGTGGGTAACTCGCTGCTTACCGACAGCCTGCTGGCGGAATCTAACCGCCACCTTAATCAAATGTACGGCCTGCTGGAAAGTATGGACGACGGGGTGATGGCGTGGAACGAGCAGGGAGTGCTGCAGTTTCTCAACGTGCAGGCGGCCACGCTGCTGCATCTCGATACCCAGGCCAGCCAGGGGCGAAATATCAATGAGTTGCTGACCCTGCCGGCGTTGCTGCGCCGCGCGATTAAACAGGCCCGCGGCCTTAATCATGTGGAAGTGACCTTCGAGAGCCAGCATCAGTTTATCGACGCGGTGATTACCCTGAAGCCTATTGTGGAGGAGCAGGGCAATAGCTTCATTTTACTGCTCCACCCGGTGGAGCAGATGCGTCAATTAATGACCAGCCAATTGGGCAAAGTGAGCCATACCTTCGAACAGATGTCGGCGGATGACCCGGAAACCCGCAGGCTGATCCACTTTGGCCGCCAGGCGGCGCGCGGCGCTTTCCCGGTGCTGCTGTGCGGCGAGGAAGGGGTGGGTAAAGAATTACTGAGCCAGGCGATCCATAACGAAAGCGAGCGGGCGCCGGGCCCATATATTTCGGTTAACTGCCAGCTGTACGCCGACAGCGTACTGGGCCAGGATTTTATGGGCAGCGCGCCAACCGACGATGAAAATGGCCGCCTCAGCCGCCTTGAGCTGGCTAACGGCGGCACGCTGTTCCTGGAAAAAATAGAGTATCTGGCCCCCGAGCTGCAGTCAGCGCTGCTGCAGGTGATAAAACAGGGCGTGCTGACGCGTCTTGATGCCCGGCGGCTGATTCCGGTGGATGTGAAAGTGATCGCCACCACCACCGTTGACCTCGCCAACCTGGTGGAGCAGAACCGCTTTAGCCGCCAGCTGTACTATGCGCTACATTCGTTTGAAATAGTCATTCCACCGCTGCGGGCGCGGCGCGGCAGCATTCCTTCGCTGGTGCATAGCCGCCTGCGTCGGCTGGAAAAACGCTTTTCATCGCGGCTGAAGGTCGATGACGACGCGCTGGCGCAACTGACCGCCTACTCGTGGCCGGGCAACGATTTTGAACTCAATAGCATTATTGAGAATATCGCAATGAGTAGCGATAACGGTCATATTCGCCTGAGCAATCTTCCCGAACATCTCTTCTCAACCCGGCCGGGTAGCGAGGCGTCCTCATCGCTACTGCCATCAAGTCTCTCCTTCAGCGCCATCGAGAAAGAGGCGATTATCCAGGCGGCGCGAGTGACCAGCGGCCGGGTACAGGAGATGTCGCAGTTGCTGAATATTGGCCGTACCACGCTGTGGCGCAAGATGAAGCAGTACGATATCGACGCCGGGCAGTTTAAACGCCGGGGGCAGGATAAGAGTTAAGCCAACGGCGTTAATATTTTTCCGGCAGCTCGTTGACAATATCGACGAGCTCGCCGTTTTTCATCGTGATATAGCCGCCGTTTTTCAGATCGGAAAGTACCTGAAACAGATAGCTACGCGACATTTTTGTACGTCGCAGGATAAAGTTCGCCAGGCTCGGGTCGTGTAATACACCCTCATTTTTCTGCTTGAGATAGCGATAAATCATGGAGCGAATGACAAAATAGCGGGTGCCAATAGCTCTTTCGTCATGCGCATCGAGCAAAAACGCCAGCGTGATGGCCATCATGTTCATCAGGAAGGTGAATTTATCGGGCTGAGTAAAATGTTTTTCAAAGTATTCGAGATTACAGCTGAACACTTTGACATTTTTTTTGGCGGTATAGTGCAGCTGAATACCCGGGCCATAACTTTCGACAATACCAAAAAACATTCCTTTGATGCCTTTGCCGACCTGAAACAACTTTTTCGACTGGGTTTTCGCTTTTCCTGGGGCGAGAATAAAGTTGTGCTCCTGCATCTCAACGGCAATAACGCCCTCAAGAACAATAATAATCTCGCCTGTACTCAGGGTGAAAGACGTATCATCGGCAATCTGGCGTATATTACTGCTATGACTTAATGAGTCTATCGCCTTTATATTCTTTGAAATCATCTTATTATATTCATCGATGATGTGGGAATAGGGCGTTTGAATACGACTCATCTTCTCTCCGGGCTTAACTCTACCGCTTTATTACTCTTTGCTATTTTGCAGTGGCGATACTTTATATTTTAATGGCGCGAAATTACGCCTGATACAAAATATCTAAATTTAAATGCTGGCGCCAGATAGCAGGCGACACTTTTAGAGTCCGTTAACGGACTGATCTATCGCTCTTTTTAAAACACTCACTTAGACTGTTTTAGTGGGTAGTTGGGCTTCTTTTTTTAGTAACTAAGAATCCACTTAAATATTGAATGATAATATTGCTTTTGCGGCGGGTTTCTTTAGCGAAACGGTGATAGTGATTCGCTTTGCATTAATTAAAAAATAAAACCAGAACCTGTGGATTTTTATTGCTTTCTCTACTTCACTTAAGCGGAATCGCCTCAGTAGCGACAACAACATTTGCCGATGTCGCTCATCTCATATTGAGACTTATCTAATCTGACAATGCCTGCCTGATATTAGCCAAATCGTAAGTTAAATCAGGCGCATGCTGAGCAATGAGGTTTGAAGATGAATAAAAAATACAAGGGTATCGGCGTGCTGGCTTTTGCCGCCGGTTCGTTATTACCCGGCGCGACGGCCAATGCCGCCGATCAAAATGCGGCTGGCCCCAGCGATGGTGCGGCAAAGAAGCCCAATATTATCCTGATCGTCTCTGACGATACCGGCTATGGCGACCTCGGCGTCTACGGCGGCGGCGAAGGCCGCGGTATGCCGACGCCAAACCTCGACAGAATGGCCGATGAGGGGATGACCTTTTTCGACTTCTACGGCCAGCCGAGCAGTACGCCGGGCCGCGCGGCGATGCAGACCGGGCGCATTCCCAACCGCAGCGGTATGACCACCGTGGCTTTCCAGGGGCAGGGCGGCGGTTTACCGAAAGAAGAGTGGACGCTGGCCTCGGTACTGAAAACCGGCGGCTATAAAACCTTCTTTACCGGTAAGTGGCACCTCGGCGAAGCCGATTACGCGTTACCTAATGCTCAGGGCTACGACGAAATGAAATACGTCGGCCTCTACCACCTGAACGCCTATACCTATGCCGACCCGACCTGGTTCCCGGATATGGATCCGCAACTGCGTGAAATGTTTACCCGTGTCACCCGCGGCGCGCTCTCCGGCAAGGCGGGCGAAGCGCCGAAGGAAGAGTTCAAAATTAACGGCCAGTATGTGAATACCCCGGTCGTTGATGGCAAAGAGGGCGTGGTCGGGATCCCATTCTTCGACCGCTACGTCGAGAAGGCCTCGCTGGACTATCTCGAAGCAAACGCAAAATCTTCCGAACCGTTCTTCATGAGCATCAACTTTATGAAGAACCACCAGCCGAACATGCCGGATCCGGATTACGTCGGCAAGTCGATGTCGAAGAGCAAATACGCCGACTCGATGGTGGAAATGGATGCCCGCGTTGGCCATATCATGGATAAGCTGCGCGAGTTGGGGATCGATAAAAACACCCTTGTGGTATGGACCACCGATAACGGCGCCTGGCAGGACGTCTATCCGGATGCCGGCTATACGCCATTCCGCGGCACCAAAGGCACCGACCGCGAGGGCGGCAGCCGCGTTCCGGCTATCGCCTGGTGGCCGGGCAAGATTAAAGAGCACAGCCGTAACCACGATATCGTTGGCGGCCTCGATCTGATGGCGACCTTTGCTTCGGTGGCCGGGATTAAATTACCCACCAAAGACCGTGCCGGGCAGCCGATTATCTTCGATAGCTACGATATTTCACCGGTACTGTTTGGCACCGGTAAAGATCCGCGTACCTCCTGGTTCTACTTCACTGAAAATGAGCTGACCCCGGGGGCGGCGCGCGTCGGTCACTATAAGGCGGTGTTTAACCTGCGCGGCGATAACGGCGCGAAAACCGGCGGCCTGGCGGTGGATTCCAACCTCGGCTGGAAAGGGCCGGAGTCGTATGTCGCAACGGTGCCGCAGATTTTCGACCTCTGGCAGGATCCGCAGGAACGCTACGATATCTTTATGAACAACTATACCGAGCATACCTGGACGCTGGTGACCTTCAATGAAGCCATCACTAAGTTGATGAAAACCTACGTCGAGTATCCGCCGCGTAAGCCGCAGAGCGAAGCCTACAGTGGGCCGATTACCCTGTCGCAGTATCAACGCTTTAGTAATATCCGCGAGCAGTTACAAAAAGAAGGGTTCCAGTTGGCGATGCCGACCGGTAATTAAAATGACGTTGGCCCGGGCGAGATGTCCGGGCCTTTTGCTGTTGTGAGCATTCTAGAGATAGGTTCTGGTCGATGAAAAAAAGCACCACCATTCCATTAACGCCATTACAGAACCAGGGGCGCTATCTGCCCGCCTATAAACGCCGCTATCACATGATGGCGAAACCCAGCGGCTCCACCTGCAACCTGGACTGTCAATACTGTTTTTATCTGCATAAAGAGCAGCTTTTACATCAGCCGCACGACAAAGGAATGAGCGACGAGGTACTGGAGAATTTCATTCGTCAGTACATCCAAAGCCAGGACGGCGAAGAGATTATTTTCTCCTGGCAGGGCGGCGAGCCAACCCTGATGGGACTGGAGTTTTTCGAAAAGGTCGTTGAGCTGCAAAAGAAATATCAGCCGAAGCACCAGCGCATTGAGAACGATCTGCAGACCAATGGCGTGCTGATTAACGATAAGTGGGCCGCCTTCTTGAAGGCGCATAACTTCCTGGTCGGGGTATCGATCGATGGCCCGCGCGAGATCCACGATCGCTTCCGCGTGACGCGCAGCGGCAAGCCGACCTTCGATAAGGTTATGGAAGGGATCGCGGCACTGAAGCGCCACGGCGTGCTGTTCAACGCACTGGCAGTCGTTAACCGGGTGAATGCCCGTTTCCCGCGCGAGGTATATCGTTTTCTTACCCGTGAACTCGGCGCCACCTATATCCAGTTTACGCCCTGCGTAGAGGCCGCCGAGTTTAAAACCACCGCGCCGCAGTTCTGGCGCGAAGAGACGATCCCCATCACCGGCAGCCGCCGGGCGAAACCGGGGGATCTGGATTCAATCGTCACTGACTGGTCGGTGGATCCGGACGATTGGGGGCATTTTCTGACCGAAGCTTTTGATGAGTGGGTGACCTGTGATCTGGGCCGCGTGCAGGTAAATTTGTTCGAAACCGCCGTGGTACAGACTATGGGGCTTCCATCCCAGTTATGCATCACCGCGCCGTTTTGCGGCAAGGCGCTGGCGATTGAGAAAAACGGCGACGTCTACTCCTGCGATCACTACGTCTACCCGGAATATAAGCTTGGCAATATTAAGGCGCATAAGCTGGCGCATATGGTCTTTTCCGAGCGGCAGAAAGTGTTTGGCATGGGCAAGAAAGAGACGCTGCCCGCCTACTGCAAAAGCTGCCCGCATCTGAATTTATGCTGGGGCGAATGCCCGAAAAACCGCATCGTGCGCGCCCCGGACGGCGAAGAAGGGCTCAATTATTTGTGTCCTGGCTTTCGCCATTTTTACGCGACGGTTAAACCGACGCTTGAGAAGATTGCCGCCATGCTGAAGTAGGTCTGGTTTTTGGCGGTGGAATAAGAAGGAAAAACAATGAAAAAAACAGTACTGCTCAGCATGCTGCTATTGAGCTTCACCAGCGCGGCAGCCACCGATATGCTGCCGGCATGGAAAGATACCCCTGCTAAACAGGCGATTGAGCAATGGGTGCAGGGGGCGACGCGTGAAGGCGGGGCGGACTTTATTCCGCTGGATAAGCGCTACGTGGTTTTTGATAATGACGGCACCCTGTGGCCGGAAGCGCCGCTGACTTTCCAACTACAGTTCGCGGTGGATGAAGTGAAACGGCTGGCGCCCGACCATCCGGAGTGGAAAAAGGATCCGCTGGTGGCGGCGGTACTGAACAACGATTTGAAAACGGTAGCGGCGGGCGGCGAAAAAGGGTTGCTCAAGCTGCTGGCGTTAACCCATAGCGGCATGACCACCGAAGAGTTTAGTCAGCGGGTCAGCGCATGGTTTGACAGCCATCAGGATAAACGTACCGGCTGTCGCTACGACCAGTTGGGATATCAGCCGATGCGCCAACTGCTGGACTATCTGCGCGCCAATGGTTTTAAAACGTGGATCGTTTCCGGCGGTGGAATTGACTTCATGCGCGTGGTATCGGAGAAAATGTACGGTATCCCTCCGGAGCAGGTTATCGGTTCGTTCGCGCTCAGCGAATTTAGTCTGACGGACAATGGCACCCAGCTTCGCAAAACGATGAAAGGCGCATTTAATGATGACGCCGCGGCCAAGCCGGTGGCGATCCACCTGTTTATGGGTCAGCGCCCGGTTGCGGCTTTCGGCAACAGCGACGGCGATCTGGCGATGCTACAGTACACCGCAGCCAACCCGAACTATAAAACCTTCGAGCTGCTGGTACACCATACCGATGCGGCGCGGGAGTATGCCTACGACAGCCATCCTTCCGCCAGCGGCAAGCTGGTGAAAGGATTGACCGAGGCGAAACAGAAGGGCTGGACGGTTGTCGATATGCAGCAGGACTGGAAGACGGTATACGACCCGGCGCAGTGTCAGGTGAAATAAAAAACGCCGCCGGGCAGTCTGGTAGCCCGGATAAGGCGCAACGCGCCGCCTCCGGGAAAATCCCTGGTGGCGACGGGCCGCCCTCTGTGCGCTCCCTGCGCCACGGAAAATTGCCTAAGGGGCCAGCGGTGGTAACGGCTGCGGCTGCCAGAAACGCCGCCAGCGTCGACTAATGCCGAGAAGCGTTCGATAACACCAGCGGCGGCCAAACCATCCGCCTCCGACCGCGGCGGCGGCAATCACTATCCACATCAGGCTCTGCCAGGTGACCATTCCCGTGGTACCGCGCAGCGCTTGCTCCGCGCCGCCCTGTCGCGCCGCGGCGACGTTCAACGTTTCTCCCGCCAGCTTTGCCGTTTGCCATTGATGATTAACGGTATCCCACCAGCGCAAGCTAATCGGTGGTAGCGTCAGCGTGCCGCTATGGCTGGGCAGATAACGCAGCCGCTCCACCCGATGAGCGCCTATGATATCGCCGCGCTCGCTTTTTAATGCCTCACTGACCGGCGCCAGACGCTGGCTTTCGCTACCGTTAATGGCGTACAGCAGCGGTGGAATTTGCCCCGGTAGCGCATCCCGCGCCTCGACGGTCACGATACGGTCAACGACATCACCAACCCGCAGCGTGGCGTCTTTCCCCGCGTGGTACTGTTGAATTTGCTGGCTGAGCGTCAGCTGGCTGGCCGGTAAAAAATGGTCCGCCTGAGTGGTATTGGCCGGCCAGTTTACCGGGCGTTCCAGCGCCGGAAGATGTACCGTGACCGGCGCCTGATTGGCGGAGGTCGCGGTAATGTCGATCGCCGGCAGGCGCAGCACGCCCTGCTGCCAGGCGCTGACCTGACGTTCAAGGCGAATGCCGCTCCAGACGATCCCGTTCTTTTTGCGCGTCACCAGCTGTGAAGGCAACGCGGTATTCAGAAGTTCGCCGTTTTTGACGGCAAACTCGGGCCACTGCGGCGGCGGGTTAAACCAGCTATCGGTCCACCAGGTGATCGCCACCCGAACCGGCTGGCCGGGGACGATCTGCGCCGGCGCTTCCAGTTCACGGGTGATATCCATCGCCGCATGCGCCGGAAGCGTGGCAACCAGCAGAAAAAGTAGCGCTTTGTTCATGGAGTGGTCTCTCCTGAGCCGTTGCGATACAGGCTTTTCAGTAGCCCGGTAGGCGAAACATCCAGCGCATCAAACCATTGATTAACCTGCGGACTCTCCCCGGCAATAGCGCCGATTTGCTGCTGATCGATGCCCTGGTTTTTCTTCAGGTCGTGGACCAGCTTATCCGGGCCGTCGTCCATCGCATCGCCCTGCGCCTGTTGGCGCTCGCGCTCTTGTTGGCGAATGCCCATCACAATCTGCGAGATTTTATCGCGATTTTGCAGCGCCATGGGCCAGTCAGGATGTAGGTAGAGGGCGCGATCGTAGCTGTCGAGCGCCTGCTGCCACTGCTTTTGCTGAGCATAGCTGTTGCCCAGCCACAGCAAGGTTTCCGCGCTTGGCGGCGCGGCGCGAAACGCGCCGGTGGCGGCAGGAAAGTTGCCCGCCCGATACCAGGCGATACCTTGCCATAAGGGGTCGCGATAATGCCCGGCGGCAGCGGCGTAGTCGCCGCGGTTGAAGGCGTGCTGCCCCTGGATATCCGGGCGAACCCAGGCATCGAGCCAGGCGGCATCGCTGTGCGGCGACCACAGCAGCGCGGGAAATAGTAGCGCTACCATCAGTAACTGGCGTCGCCAGAACAGTAGCAGGAACAGCATCGGCACGATCAGCAGGTAGCCGCTGTTTTTCCAGTGCAGATCCTCGCGGGCATTATTTTGCTGAGTCACCGATTGTTGAATGTGGCTGGCGATGATCGGCAGATCGTCGGCATCATCGCTGGCCAGCGTCACCGGGATCCCGGCGTCGCGCAGCTGGCGGAAACGATCGACGTTTAGTCGGGTATCGATGCCGAGGCTGGCGTACTTATCCGGCAGCGTTCCACCCGCGGCGGTGCCGGGTACCCAAATTTGCAGCGGTAGATGTTGCCCTTTCAGCCAGGTGACATCGGCAGGCGACAGGGTATCGGCAACGAGGATTAGGCTACGCGGGGTGTCTTTGTCTGTAGGCAGATTTTTTAACGCCAGTGCGACGGCCTGCGGCAGGGCGGAACCGCTACCTTCCGGCAGCAAAGAGGGCGACTGGGCGTTGAGAAATAGCTGATAAAACTGCGGATCCTGCGTTAACGGCGTGGTGAGAAAGGCCTGGCTACTGTAGACCACCAGACCGAAATGCGAACCGGGCTGCCGTTGCATCAGCGCGGAGATTTTATGCTGCATGCGCTGATGACGCGAGGGGGGAAGATCCTGGGCATACATCGCCAGATCCTGCTGCAGAATCACCATCACGTTGCTTTGCGGCGTCAGCGCCGCCGGGAGTTCGCGCTGCCAGCTTGGGCCCGCCAGTGCGATGACACCGAGTGTGAGTAGCCACGGCAGCAGCCGGGTTAACCTGCGACGGCGTTGAATAATCAACGCGCGAAAAGGTTTATCCATTAGCGTTGACCATGCGGAAGCGCCATAGCCAGGAAGCCAGGCCACCAGCACACACAGCAGCAGCGCAGTTAAGCGCCACGGATAGAGGAAGTGAAAATCGCTCATGCCATTTTCTCCCTGAGGACACGGCCGCAGGCGGCCAGCAGTAACAGTAACAGCGCGGCGGCGAGCGGCCACGGATAGAGCGCCTGATGCCAGGACCAGCCGAGGCTTTTAACCTGCGCCGGAGTGAGGGCGTCGATTTGTTGCCAGACGCTATCCAGCGCGCTGCCGGAATGCGCGGCGGTCCAGCTCTGGCCGCCGGTGGTTTTCGCGATGCGTTGCAGTAACGGCAAATCGACTTTGTCTTTGCTGGTATCGCTGAGGTCGCCGAAGGCGATGGTATGAACCCGGACATGGTGGTCGGCGGCAAGCTTTGCCGCCAGTTCAGGCGACAGCTGCGAAGCGGTATCATTGCCGTCGGTGAGTAAAATCGCCAGCTTATCGGCCTGCTTATCGGGGCCATTATCCAGCACCTTAACCGCCACGCCCAGCGCATCGCCGATAGCGGTTTGCTGGCCAATCATGCCCGGCGCTAGCTGATTGATGCGCGTTTGCAGCGCCTGTTTATCTTCGCTTATCGGGGCGAAGGGCCAGGCTTTGCTGGCGAAGATGACCATGCCGATGCGGTCGGATTGACGGGCGGCGACAAACTTGCGCACCGATTGCTGTACCGCCTGCAGGCGCGTATTACCGCCCTGGACGTCATTTTTCGCCATTGACCCGGAGACATCGAGGATCAGCACGATGTCGCGCATCGGCCTGGTAATATATTGTGGCGGCGTCAGGTATTCCGGCCGCGCCAGCGCGCAAACCAGCAGTGACCAGATAAGCCAGAACAGTACGGCGCTGGCCCCACTTCCGCGTTTTGGCCGGGTATCGAGCTGTAGCGCGTCAATGAGCGAGGGTAAAAACGGTACCCGCACGCGCTCGTCGGTGGTTTTTGCCGGTAGCGGGAGAAAACGAGTGAGCAGCGGCAGCGCCAGCAGTAGCGCGGCCCAGGGCCAGGCGAAATCAATGTGGGCGAGCCATTCAGACATGTGGAAGCTCCTTTAGCCACTGCGCCAGCTGAGCGCGAAGCCGCGCCGTCTGCTGGTCGTTCAGGGCGTTGTCGGCCCGGCAGTAGCGGGCGATGAGCTGGTCGCGCAGGTCAGCATCCAGCGTCAACGACGCCAGCACGGCTTCCGGCGCCAGCGTTTGGCTAACCGTCTGGCGCGGCTGGTGGACCAGCTGCACCCGTTTAATCAACTGCATCCAGCTATCGACGGTATGCGGATGATTGAGCGCCAGCAGCGCTTCTCGTCGCCAGCGGTTGCGCCGCCAGCGGGCGTAGCGGATAAGCAGGAACAGCGCCGCCAGGCCTACGACAATCGCGAGCAGAATCAGCCAGCCGATTGGTAGCGGAAACCAGCTGGGGGCGGGGGGCAGCGCAGGCGTTAGTAGCTCCGGCACCGCATAGCCTTTCTCAAACATTTAAAGCCCTTTTTGTAACTGGCGCAGCAGGTCCTGAGTTACCGTCAGATGATTGACCCGAATACCCAACTGGTTGAGTTGCTGCTGCTGACGCGCCAGCCGACCGATGATGTGTTGACGAATATCGGCGCTGAGCGCGGAGGTGAGGGTGACGCTGGCGCTGCGCCCGCCGTAGCAGGCGGCCAGCGTGCCGGAGCGCGGCAGGCGAAGGTGTAAGTCGTCGAACAGCACAAATGCGCTGACCTCGCAGCGACGGCGCAGATGCGCCAGCATGGCCTTCGCTTGGGCGTCGAGATCGTGAAAATCGCTGAGGATCGCAACCCAGGCGCCGCGCGGAATCGTGCTGACCGCGCGCTGTAGCGCCTGCGAAAGCGTCTGCGTACGCTCCGGCTCGAGAGGATATTGCTGCGCCAGCAACTGGTTGTAATGCGTCAGATCATCCAGCAGCGCGGGTAGAGTGCTACGCGGGGCGCGGCAGGGGTGTAGCGCCAACGTGGTATCGTTAAATACCAGGCTGCCGAGGCGATCGCCATCGTGATGGCTACGCCAGGCCAGCAGCGCGGCGGTTTTGGCCGCGGCGCTGGCTTTAGTTTGCCCGCGGGTGGCGAAATGCATATCTAATCGTTGGTCGACCAGCAAAAAGACCGGGCGCTCGCGCTCTTCATTGTACTGGCGCACCCACGGCGTACGTAGACGGGCGGTCGTCTGCCAGTCGATCATGCGTATGTCGTCGCCGGGTTGATAACGACGCAGGCTGTCGAAATTGAGCCCACGGCCCTGCTGGCGGGAGGCGCGTTCGCCGGATAACGCCCCTGGTGGGATCTGTCCCGGTGGGTTAACCATCAACCGCGCCTGCGGCGCGAGGTCGAGCAGCATCTGGCGATTCACGCAGAGTTCGTTCATTAGATCACCACGGCGTTCAGCAGCATGGTAATCACATCGTCGGCGCTGCAACCATCGGCGCTGGCCTGATAGCTCAGCATCAAGCGGTGGCGCATCACCGCCGGCGCGATAAAACGTACGTCTTCCGGGCGAACCGCGTCACGTCCCACGAGCCAGGCCTGCGCGCGGGCGCAGCGCTCTAGCGCTAAGGTGCCTCGCGGGCTCAGGCCGTAAGCCAGATAGCTGGCTAACTGCTCGCTGATATGCTGCGGCTGGCGGGTGGCGTTGACCAGTTCGACTATCCAGGTTTCGATAATCGGCGCGACGTGGATGGCGCTAATTTCCCGCCAGCAGGAGGCAATTTCATGTTGGCTGAACCGCAGTGATTCCGCTTCTGGCGCGGGGGCGGTTTTTGCCGCTACGCCATATTTCGCCTGTTGCTCGGTGCGAACCAGCTGCATAACCTGCTGCTCATGCTCTTTTGATGGATAGTCGACCTGTACTTTCATCAGAAAGCGGTCGAGCTGGGCTTCCGGTAGCGGCCAGGTGCCTTCCTGGTCGACGGGGTTCTGCGTCGCCAGCACCATAAACACGCCCGGCAGCGGCCAGCTTTTGCCCGCCACGGTGACGTGGCGCTCTTCCATCGCCTCCAGCAGCGCCGACTGCACGCGGGCCGAGGCGCGGTTGATTTCGTCCGCCAGAATCACGTTGCCGAATACCGGCCCCGGGCGAAAACGAAACTGCTCCTCTTCGCGGCTGGCATTTTGCTGATAAATCTCACTGCCGGTGATATCCGAGGGCAGCAGATCCGGAGTGAACTGGATACGGCGAAATTCGCCGAGGATATGCCGCGCCAGCTCGCGGACGGCGCGGGTCTTCGCCAGCCCCGGCAGCCCTTCGAGCAGGATATGCCCATCACAGAGCAGGGCGATGATCAGCATTCGCACGACGTTTTCCTGGCCGAGCACCTGCGCATTCATGCGCTGCTCCAGCTGTAACATTTTATCGCGAAGATTCATCGGCTAACTCCTTTAAAATCGCGTTTCACCAGCGTGACGATGCCCGCCAGAATCGGCTCGGCATAGTTGAAAAAGGCTTTAATGCCCGGGCAGAGATAGTTCAAACCGGCTTCGCCGTCGGTAGTGAGCACCAGACGGTTTTTCGGGCACTCGCCGTGGCAAAGCTTCAGGTAAGGGCACTGCTTACACTGCTGGGGCAGCGTGTCGCATTTACCCATACCGAAAGCCTGCTGACGTTCGGAGAAGGCCATTCGCGCCAGGCTGTTATCGGCGATATTGCCGATTTGATACTCCGGATAGACGTAGTGATCGCAGGAGAAAACATCGCCGTTTTTCTCGACCGCGAGCCCTTTGCCGCAAAACTCCGCGGTGGTGCAAATTTGCGCCGGCATGCCCATCATCTGGGCGACGGCGGTTTCGAACAGATTGACCTGTACGCGGCCAAGATCGTTGTTCACCCACTCTTCGAAAGTCGCGATCAGGAAGCGTCCCCAGTCGTCCGGGTCGACCGACCAGTCGGTGACGATGGAGTCTAAATCGCCGGGGCGCGCGCGGCGGCTGCCGACGGTGGGGATAGTGTCATCACGCCAGAAATGGGGCGCGGTCTGGGTAAAGTCCACCGGTTCGACGCAGGGGTTAAACTGCACGTAGGTCGCCCCCAGTTCGCGGGTAACAAAGCGGTAAACCTCTAATGGGAAACGGGCGTTGGTACGGTTGATGGTCACCAGCGCATTGAATGGAACGCTGTGGCGTTTCAGGGCGTCGACGCCGGCCATCACTTTATCAAATGTCGGTTTGCCGCTGCGGGTGATGCGATAACGGTCGTGCAACTCTCGCGGGCCGTCAATCGACAGGCCGACAAGGAAATGATTCGTTTTGAGGAATTCAGCCCAGGCATCGTTAATCAGGATACCGTTGGTTTGCAGATCGTTTTCGATCCGCTGGCCGGGCTTTTTATATTGCTGTTGGAATTTCACCACTTTGTGGAAAAACTCCAGTCCCATTAGGGTCGGTTCGCCGCCCTGCCAGGAGAAGACCACCTGTTCGCCATCCTGTCCATCGATGTACTGGCGGATAAAGTTTTCTAGCGTTTCATCGCTCATGTAGCAGCGTTTCTCCTGCTGGAGTAAGTGTTCTTTGTGCAGGTAGAAGCAGTAGCTGCAATCGAGATTACAGGCCGAGCCGGTGGGTTTCGCCATCACATGAAAGCGACGTTGGTAAGCGGGGCCGTTACCCGCGTACTTTTCTGCCGAAGGTAATGCGTTAACAGGCACGGTGGTGCTGTGTTTCATAAATAACTCCCGGATTAATCAGGTCGAGGGCAAGGCGAGAAGAAAACAGGGCGGCGGACCGCCCTGAAGTTGGTAACAGGGTTATTTGCGCGCGCCCTGGTCAAGCATCGCGCTGACATCGGAGACGGTGAAGGAGCCCGGTTTCTGACGCGGCGGGAATTCTTTAAACGTCGCCAGCATTTCTTTTGCCGACTTCTGCGCGCCGCCCATCAGGAACATGCGATCGTAGAACCAGGATTGGTAGCCCATCCCCTGGTCGCCTTTCTCCAGTGGATCGACGGCAAGGTCAAAGATCATCGGCGCACGCAGTTTGGTGAACGGATAGCGCCACAGATCGAGACCGGTGTGTTCCTGGATCATAAAGTGGATCTTCCAGCGTCCCTGACGCATTGCCAGCAGATCGCCGTCATCGCTCCAGTAGAAGAATTCGTTACGCTGGTCTTTCCCTTTGCCCTGCAGGAAGTCGAGCTGGTTATAGCCATCAAGGTGAACCTTGTAGGTGATGGACGGCGTTTTATAACCTTTCAGCATCTCTTGCTTGATGTTGCTGTCGCCGGCAGCGGCAACCAGCGTCGGGAACCAGTCGTAGCTGGCGAACATGTCGCTCACCACGGTGCCCGGTTTGATGTGGCCCGGCCATTTGATCATTGCCGGAACGCGGAAGCCGCCCTCCCAGCCGGTGTTTTTCTCACCGCGGAATGGAGTTTCGCCTGCGTCCGGCCAGGTGGCGGTCATCGGGCCGTTGTCGGTGGTGTAGATAACGATGGTGTTATCTTCGATGCCGAGATCTTTAATTTTCTGCAGCACCTGGCCGACGATTTTATCGTGCTCAACCATGCCATCGGCATAGGTTCCCAGCCCGGTGACGCCAACGCTGTCGTCTTTGAGGTGGGTTTTGTTGTGCATACGAGTGGTGTTGAACCAGGTAAAGAATGGTTTACCGGCTTTCACCTGACGCGCCATAAAGTCGTTGTTGGCGGCCAGAGTCTCTTCATCTACGGTGCCCATACGCTTCACGGTCAGCGGACCGGTATCTTCGATCTTGCCGTCAGCGGTACTCTTAATTACGCCGCGCGGGCCAAACTGTTTGCGGAAGTTGGGATCTTTCGGGTAATCCGGGTTTTCCGGCTCTTCTTCGGCATTCAGGTGATAGAGATTGCCAAGGAATTCATCGAAACCGTGCGCGGTCGGCAGGAATTCATCGCGATCGCCAAGGTGGTTTTTACCAAACTGCCCGGTGGCGTAACCCAGTTGTTTGAGGACGTTGGCGATGGTCGGATCTTCTTTCTGCAGACCCTGCGGCGCTCCCGGCATCCCGACTTTACTCATCCCGGTACGGAACGGCATCTGGCCGGTAATGAAGGCGGAACGACCCGCGGTGGAGCTCTGCTCGGCGTAGTAGGAGGTAAACTTCGCGCCCTGGGCGGCGATGCTGTCGATGTTTGGCGTCTGGTAGCCCATCAGACCCTGATTGTAGGTGCTCAGGTTCAGGTAGCCGATATCATCGCCAAAAATAACTACGATGTTAGGCTTTTTAGCATCCTGCTTCGGCGCTGCGGCGTCGGCTGCGTGAGCAACGGTCACCGCGCCGGAGGCTAATGTCAGCATACTGGCTAACATTGTTCTCTTAAAGGGAATGTTTTTAAACATAGTTCGCTATCCTTTTATTTTTCCGGAGTTCTTAATGATCTGGAAAAATATATTGTTAACGAAGCGTCTAATTTATTTTTAAATTAGCAAGGGTGTTTTTTTATTAAAAATAAATTAGACGCTTCAATGGGCGAGAAAACGTTTAACGGTTCTCGTCGGTGTCGGCATTCTATTAAGCTGAATCTACCGATACGAGGGGGGAGTCTCTAAACGGACTGAAATAAATGGCAGGATGAACTAAAAATGCTATCTTTAATTGACAGGGTTAACTTTGCCAGATTATTTTTATGCATATTTAAATAAATAGGTATTAATGAGGCAACATGAAAACGACTTATTCCGATGTTATTGATCAATATAACCATGTTGTCGCCAGCGATCTTGAGTTGATTCAACCGCTGATCTCGGCAAATCAGCCACGAATCATCAAAGATAACGGTGTGTTTAAAATAGAACCCGGCGAAGTGGTTATTGTTGTTGAAGGCATTATTGCGATAGAAGTGGAATACAATGTGGGTTTTGGCTCCGCGGGTAAACGCGGTGTCCTGAGCAAAACGCGAGATATGCTGCAGGTCGGCAAAGGGATCCGCGGTATGATTTTAGGTATTATTGAAAACTATGGCCCGGCGCTATCGCTAAAATATACGGCAAAGAAAAATGTCAAAATAGTGACCTGCGGTAAGGAAGCGTTTGAACACTATTTTATTCAGCGCGATCGGTTTGCTTATCTGATGGAAATCATGGCATTTCAGCTATCGTTGATTATTGATGCACATCACGAAAAGAATTTACCTTCACGCTACGATACGATTAAATCAATGATTTACCGTTACAAAAAACAGCAGGATGCGGGAGTATTACATGATAGAAGCCTGGCTAGCTTTATTCTGAAAAGAACCAAAATGTCGCGCAGCTACCTTTTCAAAATTCTTGCTGAGCTTAAAGAAGGGGGATATATCAAAATGGAGAACGGTGAACTGATCGATATTGCGCACGAACTGCCGGAGAAATTTTAACCTCCTGTGACTGGGCGCGAACGTCATTTCAGTGGCGCAGAGGTCGTCTAACAGATCCTGGGATTACTTTACTCTTTATTACGCTTGCCCGCTGGGCGACGAATCATGTTTGCCGAAGCCAGTTGCCGTGCGGAATCTAGCCCGTCGTGTTTCTCTTACCGCGATGAGAATGGGGAGATAGTTGCTCTACAATGACCGTTTGTAGGTTTGATTTTATTTGTGGTTATATCTAAAATGCAGTTAATTATTCTGTCATAAATTCATCCTGCTAGTGAAATAAACCATTGTTTTTTCGTTTTAAGGGATACGATTTTGCTGAGAAGGGAGGCTTCTTTGTGTTCAATGGTGCAGTGCGCTCTGACGTAAACAATTTCGTTAATATAGAAAAGGGAAGGCGCGGTAGAAAGAGTCAGCCGTTTATCTCTTTCTCCAAAAATGGGGGGCATGTCAGGATCGCGGCTTTCATTGCTCGTCACGGAGAACATGTTGATATTCAAATAGATTATTCCACCAGAACCATCCGGGTTAAGAAGGTGGAACATCACGGCGTGCGTATTAACGTCGGCGGCGTCTTTACTCGTAAGGTACTGGTGAAGCAGTTTCTGTTTGGCGAGAAGAAGACCATCCGCGTCGATCTCACCCAACAGGACGATGGCTGGTTTTATGGCGACTTGCCGGTAGAGTTCACGGCCAATTGCGCATAGTGCGTTATTGCCTGAATTAGCCATTATCCAACTATGTTGATACAGAGATAGCGGATAATGGCTTTTTTATATCAATGAGATATAAATACGAGTCATTATAGTTTCGTATTAAAAATTTATTTTTAAGTAAATAAGTACCATTAAATCCTATTAAATAATAGTTATTTCCAATGATATCTTTGCAATAATTAAGGGAAAATAGAGACTCAAAAAAGGAAACGATAATTAATGGAACATTTACTCAGACATTGTGAACAGGTTGCCGTTGGCCCCTATAGCCGCGATGCCCGGGCGCTGGCGCATGAAGTGATCGATACCATTTCGGCGGGCGTACCGCCGGAGCAACTGATTCTCCCCTGGATGTCGGTTAAAGAGGGGCTGCCCGACGCCCATAGCGGGCGCTACGTGTGCGCTTATACACCCGCGAAATCTCAGGACCGCCGCTATCAGCTGGTCTCCGCTGCCATGTTCCGCACCGTTTGTCGGGACGCCACCCACTGGTTTTATATGTGGGAAGCGCTGTGATGGTGGGGGTGTGGGGGGATTTGTAGTGGTTTATGCTTCAATGCATAGATTATTTTACTAGTACAGTGAATCAAACTTTAACAACGTCAATATAAAAATATTTGGTAGTTAAATCATTCGCACCGCTAAATCCTTATATAATAAATATACTATTGAGATAGTCGTTAGGGAGCAGGATTGGACTGTGGTTTTTTTTATACAAGTTGTTGAGGGGAAGCATGATCGAAATAATAAGTGATAAGAAAATATTAAGAATCTCCGCATTTGAAAGAGAAAATACACCTAATGCACCTGCTTATGATTGGATAAAAACCTACGTCGAATATCACCTCCCTGAATTGAATGTACAATATCAAGCTTCTTTCAACGTTGGTGAACTTTCCGAACTGAAAGATAAACTTATCGCGTTACATACCCACTTAATAAATGAAGATGCCCATACCGATGTTATTTTTGAAAGCACCGAAAATCAGCTAAATCTGGTATTTACACCATCATCTTTTGGCCATGGAGCACTTATGTCGTTAACGTTGAGGCCAGAAAACCCGGCTGAAAGCGTAGTGATCAGTGATTGTTTGGGGCTTGATGAAAGCTATTTTCCCGCGCTCATTGCTGGTCTGGAAGAGATCATCAATTTACAAAGATGATGCATTAGAGTATTGATAAGTCAGATATTTAATTAGAAGCCGCCAGGATGCTACTCTATGAAATCTGCTCTTGCTAATCTATGCCAATCCATCGGGATTCAGTCCGCGAGTCTGCTGGAAGCTATCACAACCTGCCTTTGTTCTATCGCCGCGCTGGGTAGCCTTTTTGTGCTTGAAGGCTGGGGCATGAAGATGGCTGGTTTTGTCGGGTTTTTGGCGCTGGCTTACGTGGTTGCCTGGATAGTGGATATAGTAAAAGGCGAAAAGTAGAGCCAAACATTTTGATTCATTACTCAGATTCTTGAGATTTGGACGGATTGGACTTATCACTATCAGAGGATCTTTTTTGCCGGAGGGTGTGAGCACATGTAAGAGGGGCTGCCAGATAAAAAATCAGCCATTTGTGCATAGCTCACATTTGAACAATTAAATGGATAAACCTTTTGATATTTAAGCAAAATATAGTCCATATTATAGCCTTGTACCGAACGTGGATATTTTAAGGATAAGAATATGTCAGCAGTAATTGATAAAGCACTGGATTTTATTAATGGCATGAACACGTCATCTTCAGCACCGCACACCATGGATGAAAGTACGGCTAAAGGCATTTTCAAGTATCTTAACGAGTTAGGCGCTCCGGCCAGCGCGGCTGATGTATATGCCCGGGGCACTCAAGAGGGCTGGGATCCCGAATTTACTAAAACGTTAGCGGGATGGGCGGAACGAATTGAGTCCGGCGAGCGTATAGTTATTAAGAATCCTGAGTACTTTTCTTCATACATGCGCGAGGAACTGCGGGCTCTGGTATAAGATGAACTCTGCTCAACCGTGAGCGGACTGGAATGCGTTGCGCTTTCGCTATATTGCAAGCTTCTAACCCGGCGCGTTTATACTCCGCAGTACTTGCCTGCCGTATTCTGTAGGTATCCTGGAAAAGACTAAGGGCTTACGATTACTCGTAAGCCCTTGATATTTGGTGGCCCCTGTTGGGTTTGAACCAACGACCAAGCGATTATGAGTCGCCTGCTCTAACCACTGAGCTAAGGGGCCGTGGCGAGGGATTATAATGTAACTGCACGCTGCAATCCAGCGTAAAGCGCTCGGCTGCTGTTTTTATAAACAATGCATTTTCAATCCTTTATAATCAGCTTTTTAGTCATTCAGCCGGAGAAATTATGATTAGCGATATCCTGGCGCCGGGGCTGCGGGTGGTCTTTTGCGGGATCAATCCGGGGAAGTCCTCCGCGCATACGGGGTTTCATTTTGCCCATCCCGGCAATCGTTTCTGGAAGGTCATTCACCAGGCGGGGTTCACCGAGCGACAGCTGAAGCCGGAAGAGGAGCAGCATCTACTGGATACCGGCTGCGGTATCACCATGCTGGTTGAGCGGCCGACGGTACAGGCCAGCGAGGTTGCCCTGCTGGAGCTGCGTAATGGCGCGCAGGAGCTAATAAGCAAAATCCAGGACTATCAGCCGCAGGCGCTGGCGGTGCTCGGCAAGCAGGCCTATGAGCAGGCGTTCAGGGTGCGTGGCGCAAAGTGGGGAAAGCAGGAAGCGACCATCGGTGAAACCGAAATCTGGGTACTGCCCAATCCCAGCGGTTTGAACCGGGCGACGCTGGACAAGCTGGTTGAAGCCTATCGCGAACTGGATGAGGCGCTGGTGGGGCGAGGGCGGTGATGGCGCCCGAACAGCAGGCATAAAAAAGCTCCCCGCGGGGAGCTTTTTACTCTCTTTGCAGCGCGACGATTAATCGTCGAGGAAGCTACGCAGCACTTCAGAACGGCTTGGGTGGCGCAGTTTACGCAGCGCCTTGGCTTCGATCTGACGAATACGTTCGCGGGTAACGTCGAACTGTTTACCTACTTCTTCCAGCGTGTGGTCGGTGTTCATGTCGATACCGAAACGCATACGCAGCACTTTCGCTTCACGAGCGGTGAGGCCCGCCAGTACGTCGTGCGTTGCCGCACGCAGGCTCTCGGTGGTCGCAGAATCCAGCGGCAGCTCGAGGGTGGTATCCTCGATGAAGTCACCCAGATGCGAATCTTCATCGTCGCCGATCGGCGTTTCCATGGAGATAGGCTCTTTGGCGATTTTCAGCACCTTACGGATTTTGTCTTCCGGCATCAGCATGCGCTCAGCCAGCTCTTCCGGCGTCGGCTCGCGGCCCATTTCCTGCAGCATCTGGCGGGAGATACGGTTGAGCTTGTTGATAGTCTCAATCATATGCACCGGAATACGGATGGTGCGCGCCTGATCCGCGATGGAACGGGTGATAGCCTGACGGATCCACCAGGTCGCGTAGGTGGAGAACTTGTAGCCACGACGGTATTCAAACTTATCTACCGCTTTCATCAGGCCGATGTTGCCTTCCTGAATCAGGTCGAGGAACTGCAGACCGCGGTTGGTGTATTTCTTGGCGATAGAAATAACCAGACGTAAGTTCGCTTCAACCATCTCTTTCTTCGCACGACGGGCTTTCGCTTCGCCGATGGACATGCGACGGTTGATATCTTTAACCTGCTCGATGGTCAGACCGGTTTCTTCTTCAATCTGCTGCAGTTTCTGCAGGCCGCGCTGAACGTCTTCTTTAACGTCATGCAGCTTCTCGGACCACGGCTTGTTCATCGCCACGGCGGCGTTGAACCAGGTTTCGCTGGTTTCGTTGCCGGTGAACAGGGTGATGAAGTTTTTCTTCGGCATTTTGCACTGTTCAACGCACAGCTTCATGATGATACGTTCTTGAGTACGAACGCGATCCATCATGCTGCGCATGCTGTTGACCAGGTAATCGAACTGTTTCGGTACCAGGCGGAACTGTTTGAAGACCTCGGACAGCTTGAGGATCTCTTCCTGCGCGGCGGCGTGGCTGCGACCTTTCGCTTTGATGGTGTCGCGAGTCAGCTCGTACTGGGTACGCAGCTCGGCGAATTTCTCGCGGGCCAGCTCCGGGTCGATGCTGTTATCGTCATCGCTGTTGTCGTCGTCATCATCTTCTTCTTCATCTTCGTCGTCGTCCATCTCTTCCTGAGACAGCTCGGAACCGACGTGAGTGGCGGTCGGCGCCATATCTTCTTCAGCGTTCGGATCGACGAAGCCGGTGATCAGGTCAGACAGGCGAGCTTCTTCAGCTTCGACGCGATCGTACTGTTCCAGCAGATAGGTGATGGCTTCCGGATATTCCGCAACGGAGCACTGGACCTGGTTGATCCCGTCTTCGATGCGTTTAGCGATGTCGATTTCGCCTTCGCGGGTCAGCAGTTCAACGGTACCCATTTCGCGCATGTACATGCGCACCGGGTCGGTCGTACGGCCAATTTCAGATTCAACGCTCGACAGCACCTGGGCCGCCGCTTCTTCTGCGTCTTCATCGGTATTATTGGAGGTTTCAGCAAGCAGCAGATCATCGGCATCCGGTGCTTCTTCCATCACCTGAATACCCATGTCGTTGATCATTTGGATGATGTCTTCGATCTGATCGGAGTCGACGATATCTTCCGGCAGATGGTCATTGACCTCGGCATAGGTCAGATAGCCTTGCTCCTTACCACGTTGGACAAGAAGCTTCAGCTGTGACTGCGGGTTTTGCTCCATAAGACGGTATCCACACTTAATTCGTTTGATTGGTGCAGGCAGACGAACTGCCAACATTTAAAGCGAGGGCGTACTTATATTATTGCCGCTGCGCCTCAGCGCGGCTGTCGGGGGCTTCCCGATCGATATTCGGCACTTAAGCCGTTAAATTCATTTTTTGGCCAGCTCCTGGCTGATAGTCCAGAGTTCCCGGCGCTCCTCACTGCTTAAACCGTGTGTGCGATCGCGAGCTATCAACTCTTCTTGTCGCAGTTCCAGCAGTGAGTCAAACATATGGTTGAGCGAGTCGGTGAAGGTTTGTTCAGCGATATCCTTATCTGCTATATCGTCCCACATCGACAGTTTTTCAAGGGTTGCTGCTTCATTTGTCCCGCGATACTGTTCTAAAAGTTGCCCGGTGGTCAGACCTGGCTGCGCCAGACACGTATTGACCAGTTCGCTGAATAAACCAAGTCCTGGCATCTTCTGCTGATCCAGACCCGTCAAGGGCGGAACCAGCGGCGCCAGATCGGGGTTCTGCACCAGTAACCCTATAAGTATACGCATGGTCGTGCGTTTTAGCTGCGGCGCCGGGCGTTGAGCGCTATTTTCCGCCTGTTTCGGCATTAAACGTTCAAGCTGGGCGTCATCCAGAATACCCAGCTTGTTACCCAGCTCCTGACGCAAATAGATGCGCAGCGTTTCGCCCGGCACTTGGGTAATCAGCGGCAGCGCCAGCGTGCTCAGCTGCGCGCGCCCATCCGGAGTGCTCAGGTCGACCTGCGGCATCAGGCTATTAAACAAAAACGTGGAGAGCGGCTGTGCCTGCTCCATCCGCGCTTCAAACGCCTCTTTGCCCTCTTGACGCACCAGCGTATCCGGGTCTTCGCCATCAGGTAAAAACATAAAACGCAGCTGGCGGCCATCGGTCATATACGGCAGCGCCGTTTCCAGCGCGCGCCATGCCGCGTCGCGGCCAGCCCGGTCGCCGTCGTAACAGCAGATGACCTGATTGGTCGCCCGGAACAACAGCTGAATGTGGTCGGCGGTCGTCGAGGTGCCCAGCGAGGCCACGGCATAATTAATGCCGTACTGCGCCAGCGCGACGACGTCCATATAGCCTTCGACCACCAGCAGACGCTGAGGTTCGGCGTTATCCTGCTGCGCTTCATACAGGCCGTACAGCTGGCGGCCTTTATGGAAAATATCGGTCTCCGGAGAGTTCAGGTATTTTGGCAGCGCATCGCCCAGCACGCGCCCGCCAAAACCAATCACCCGGCCTCGCTTATCGCGGATCGGGAACATCACCCGTTCGCGGAAGCGGTCGTAACTGCGCCCCTGATCGTTGGTGACCAGCATGCCCGCATCAATAAGCGACTGGCGGTTTTCCTGATTGCCGCCAAAACGTTTTAAAACGTTATCCCAGCCAGGGGGAGCGAAGCCTATTGCGAAGCGGGTAATCACCTCGCTGCTTAAGCCGCGTTTTGCCAGATACTGGCGCGCGGGTTCGGCGGCGGGTTGATTCAGAGACTGTTGGTAAAACGTGTTCAGACCGTCCAGCAGCTGATAGAGATTTTGCCGCTGATGCCGTTCTATCTGGCTCGGTCCATTACCTGCTTCATAGGGCACTTCAAGGTTGTGCATGGCGGCCAGCTCTTCGACGGTTTCGACGAACTCGAGCTTGTCGTAGTTCATCAGAAAGTCGATGGCGTTGCCGTGCGCACCGCAGCCGAAGCAATGGTAAAACTGTTTTTCACCGTTGACGGTGAAGGAGGGGGTTTTTTCGTTATGGAATGGACAACACGCGTGATAATTCTTGCCCTGCTTTTTCAGCTTCACCCGAGCATCGATCAGATCGATGATGTCGGTGCGCGCCAGCAGGTCATTGATAAATACGCGTGGGATTCGTCCAGCCATATGCCCCGTAATCTATACACTGCATCCTGCAAACGGCCTCGATGTATTGCCTGAAGACAGTTTGAACGATCTCGTGTATCTGCTAATGCATAAACGAAAATAAGCCGCGCATTCCTTTCGGAAGCACGGCCTTACAACTACAACTCGGTCTGAATTGAGAGCTTCGCTCTCAACAGATTAGTACAGACGAGTGCGGCGTGCGTTTTCGCGAGCCAGTTTCTTCGCGTGACGTTTCACTGCAGAAGCTTTAGCGCGCTTACGTTCGGTAGTCGGTTTTTCATAGAACTCACGACGACGAACTTCCGCCAGAACACCTGCTTTTTCGCAGGAACGCTTGAAGCGACGCAGAGCTACGTCGAACGGCTCGTTTTCACGTACTTTAATTACCGGCATGTGCCTCTCACCTTTGATTAATTCGGTTTGCCGCTGGCCGCAATGCCAGCTTATTTCAAAATGGTGCGGAATTTTACTGCAACTACTGCTGCTTTGTAAAGCACCGGCGCCTTTTTTGAAAGGGGACTTTTATAAGGGTGAGGAGTATACACGAAGAGAACACCAGGGGTGAGCAAAGTTTTACATCGCCGGTCATTGGTCCTACACTGCGCGGTATTGAAACGAGGTAAAACAACTCATGCGTGTACTGGGAATTGAAACATCCTGCGATGAAACCGGCATCGCTATTTACGACGATAAACAAGGTCTGTTAGCCAACCAGCTGTATAGTCAGGTGAAATTACATGCTGACTACGGCGGCGTGGTGCCTGAGCTGGCGTCGCGCGACCACGTACGTAAAACCGTTCCGCTGATCCAGGCGGCGCTCAAAGAGGCGGGCCTGACGGCGAAAGATATTGATGCCGTCGCCTATACGGCAGGCCCTGGCCTGGTGGGCGCGCTGCTGGTCGGCGCGACCGTTGGCCGCTCCCTGGCGTTCGCCTGGAACGTGCCGGCGATCCCGGTACACCATATGGAAGGGCATCTGCTGGCGCCGATGCTGGAAGATAACCCGCCGGCGTTCCCGTTCGTCGCTCTGCTGGTTTCCGGCGGCCACACCCAGCTGATTAGCGTCACCGGCATTGGTCAGTATGAGCTGTTGGGCGAGTCAATCGACGATGCCGCTGGCGAAGCCTTTGATAAGACGGCGAAACTGCTGGGGCTGGATTATCCCGGCGGACCGATGCTGTCGAAAATGGCGTCCCAGGGCACGGAAGGTCGCTTCGTCTTCCCGCGGCCGATGACCGATCGTCCGGGGCTCGATTTCAGCTTCTCCGGTCTGAAGACCTTCGCCGCCAATACCATTCGTAACAACGGCGACGATGAGCAAACCCGTGCCGATATCGCCCGCGCATTTGAAGACGCGGTTGTCGATACGCTGATGATTAAATGCCGCCGCGCGCTGGAGCAAACCGGCTTTAAGCGTCTGGTGATGGCGGGGGGCGTGAGCGCTAACCGTACGCTGCGCGCGAAGCTGGCGGAAATGATGAGCAAACGCGGCGGCGAAGTGTTTTATGCCCGCCCTGAGTTCTGTACCGACAACGGTGCGATGATCGCTTACGCCGGGATGGTCCGCCTGCAGGGCGGCGGCAATGCCGGCCTCGGCGTTACCGTGCGGCCGCGCTGGCCGTTGGCGGAACTGCCGGCCGCCTGATAACCACAAAGAAGGAAAAACCACGCTTTTTCCTTCTTTGTCAGCAGTCTGAAGCCGCCCATCGAGGCGGCTTTTTTACGCGTGGATTAAGGCTGCTGATAATCCTCGGCGTCGATGTCGTAGCCCGACGGCTCCCAGCGGATAGCCAACAGCGACAATAGCCCAATCAGCGGCGCCGCGGCGATGATCCAGAAGACGCGGGTATCCAGCGCGGCGACCAGCAGCGGGAAGAGGAATAAAGAAAGCGTTGAGCTGCCGCGCATGAGCGTCTGGTTGAGCCCGACGCCAACGCCGCGCAGCGATGTCGGATAGCTTAACGAGGCGAAGGTCATGGTGTGCGCGCCGGGGCCGAATCCCTGGCCGAAAAGGAACAGTGCCAGCATCGCCACGGCAGCGACGCCTTCACCTGCGCCATCAGGGCGGCCAATCAGCGCCAGGCCGAGCAGCGCCGTCAGCTGGCAGCCATAACCCGCCAGCGACATCCGCCACGCCCCGAAGCGCGGTACCAGGCGTACCGCCAGTATCCCTCCCACGAAAGCGAACAGCAGATTCAGCGCCAGCGAAATCAAAATCGTCGTCAGCATCGATTGCACGAAGAAGCTGGAGATGATCACCGGCAGACCGAACGCGACGGCGTTATAGGCAAATGAGGAAACCACCGATAGCAGGGTAGAGAGCGTCGTGCGGCGCAGGTAGACACCGCGGAACAGGCGCAGATAGTTACTCCATTGGGCGCTACGAACTTTTGGCGCCGGTTTTTCCAGCGCGTCCTGGGCAACGTGCGCATTGATGTTGTACGCCTGGCGTAGAATAGAAGCAGCTTCACGCAGGTTACCCTGGTTGGCGGCCCACACCGGCGATTCGCTCATGTAGCGGCTACGGATAGCGATAATCACCAGCGCCGGGATGGCGCCAAAACCAAGGATAATCCGCCATAGCCAGTCGCTATGGCTTTCCGGCAGGACGGCATAAAAAAAGAGTACCAGCAGATATGAAATGCTGATCGCCGCGTACCACGTTGGGCACCACATCGCCACGCTGGCCGCCTTGTTGCCGGGACCTTTGAGCCTCGCGAATTCGCTGAGAAACGCCATCGCCACCGGCAGGTCGATCCCGACGCCCAGGCCCATCACGAAGCGTGCGCCGGTAAGGACGTATTCATTCGGCGCCAGCGCGCAGGCGATGGCCGCTACCACGAAGAACAGCATATCCGCCATAAACACGCGGTAGCGGCCAATTTTGTCGGTTAGATAACCGCCGAGCAGCGCGCCAACGATAGCGCCGAAGGTGATGGCCGAGGCGACCATCCCGGTACCGGCAGGCGTCAGGTTGAATTCCCGAGTAATATCTTTCAGGCCGAAGGCCAGCGAGCCAAGATCGTAGGCATCAAGGAAAATACCGCCGAGGGCGATTCCCATGACGATACGCGCGTTATTGCGCCCGCTGCTGCCTTCGTTGATGAGGCGCGAGACGTCCGCCGCGCTGCCGATCCATTTTACTTCCCCGCCGGGCGACGCAGAGGTTGCCGCAGGCGTCGCGTTAATTACATCAGTCATGGTGTTGTGCTTTTTTCTCTTATAAAGATCTTCAGAGTAAACAGCGACGCGGGGACGAAAAAATCACTTTTGGTTATAACTCATAACTAAGTTATTGTAGTGAAAGGATTATCTTTGGTTTTCTCATTTGCCGCTATGATTGGCTAAAAAAGTGGGAAATAGAATGCGTTTGTGGCGGCAAAAGGGCCCGGCACAGGCGGCCGGGCGCGGAGATTATTTCTGCTCTGGCGTTTTTTTCTTCTTCTTAAAGCGTGACCAGATTTTCGTTTCCTGACGGCGCCACAGACGCTGGATATTGTCGTGATGGCGTAGCAGGATCAGGCAGGAGAGCATGGAGACCGGGAAAGTATACTGCGGTTTGAACCACCAGACGTAGAAAGGGGCTACCAACGCGCTGACGATAGCGCCCAGCGAGGAATACCCGCTGAGCAGAATAGTCAGCAGCCAGGTACCGGCCATTACGCCGGTGAGATCCCAGCCGATGGGCGCGATAGCGCCAAATGCGGTCGCCACGCCTTTACCGCCGCGGAAATTAAAGAACACCGGCCAGATATGGCCTACGCAGGCGGCGATCGCCACCAGCCCGAGCCAGAACGGCGTCAGACCGAGCGCCCAGGCGCCCCAAACCGGCAGCATCCCTTTCAGGACATCAAAAATTAATACCGTTACGGCTGCTCCCTTGCCGCCAATTCGGAGTACGTTCGTCGCCCCGGGGTTGCCGGAACCGCTATCGCGAGGGTCGGGCAAACCAGCAAGACGGCACACCAGAATGGCGCTGGAAATTGAGCCGCAGAGGTAGGCGAGGATAACTAGTCCAGGCGCGATTGCACTCATCAGCTGTTCCATTTTGAAAACGTCGTTAGAACCCCACCCATTTTCGTGTTAACAGCTTGTTGGCTTTCTCTGCGCGATAGGTTACATAGTGATGCTGCTATGTTCCCGTAATCTTGCTGCGTCGCCGCTGTCAGGGCACGTGAATTCTTTAGGGGATGTCTTTGCATCTGTGGATAATACGCATAATTCGCCGGAAGTGGTATCCGGTTTAGCCAAAAAGCAGGCAGGTCGTGATGGATATTGTATTTATAGAGCAACTTTCGGTAATCACCACTATCGGTGTTTACGACTGGGAACAGACCATCGAACAGAAATTAGTGTTCGATATCGAAATGGCGTGGGATAACCGCAAAGCGGCCGCCAGCGACGATGTGAGCGATTGCCTGAGCTATGCTGATATCAGCGAACTGGTTATCAACCACGTTGAGGGCGGGCGTTTTGCTCTGGTCGAACGGGTGGCGGAAGAGATAGCCGATCTACTGTTGCAAAAATTCAATTCTCCGTGGGTGCGGATTAAAGTCAGCAAGCCTGGCGCGGTGGCCCGTGCGGCCAACGTTGGCGTGATCATTGAACGTGGCAGTAATCTGAAACAAAACGTTTCTCGTCATAATGTTTAAACAAATTTGTTTTATACCGGTCTTAGTGCCTGGATTTTAATTTTACTTTTTATTTTAAGGGTTTATTGAATGGGCGATTTACACTCGCTGCTGATAGCGGCAATTTTGGGTGTGGTTGAAGGGTTGACGGAGTTTTTACCGGTTTCCAGTACAGGTCATATGATTATCGTTGGTCATCTCCTTGGTTTTGAAGGGGATACCGCCAATACTTTTGAAGTTGTAATTCAATTAGGATCTATTCTCGCCGTCGTCGTGGTGTTCTGGCGTCGACTGTTTGGCCTGATCGGCATTCATTTTGGCCGTCCTCTGCAGCATGAGGGCGTAAGCCAGGGGCGCTTGTCGCTGATTCATATCCTGTTAGGCATGATCCCGGCGGTGGTGCTGGGGCTGGTGTTTCATGACCTGATTAAATCGCTGTTTAACCCGGTTAACGTGATGTACGCGCTGATTGTCGGCGGCTTCCTGCTGATCGCGGCGGAGCTATTCAAACCGAAAGAGCCGCGCGCGTTGGGTCTTGACGATATGACCTATGGTCAGGCGTTTGCCATCGGCTGCTTCCAGTGTCTGGCGCTGTGGCCGGGCTTCTCTCGCTCCGGAGCGACCATTTCCGGGGGCATGCTGATGGGCGTTAGCCGCTATGCGGCATCCGAGTTCTCATTCCTGCTGGCGGTACCGATGATGATGGGCGCCACCGTGCTGGACGTCTACAAGAGCATCGGCTTCCTTAATACCGGGGATATTCCGATGTTTGCCGTCGGTTTTATCATGGCGTTCATCGTGGCGCTGATTGCGATTAAAACCTTCCTGCAGCTGATTAAACGTATTTCGTTTATTCCGTTTGCAATCTACCGCTTTATCGTCGCGGCAGCCGTCTACGTGGTCTTCTTCTAAGGCCCTGGCCCTCAGCCTTGCGGCTGGGGGCAACGTTGTTCTTTCCACTGCCCCACGGCCGCAATTCTGCGCCGCGTCAGCTCTTCGCGAATCTCCGGTCCTTTGAAACCTTCCGCTACCACCTCTTTAGTAGAGACCGACTGCGCCACTTCCCAGGCTTCAAGCAGCAGGCGCCCCTGCGGATAATCGCAGGATTCAAAACCGGTACGCCCGCGCACGTCGGCCTCGCTGGTGAGGGCGATTTGCTGCACGCGCTGCGGCTTGCGCCAGGCATCGATGCTATCAAACAGCTTCACGATGGTTTTTGGCTGCAGAATCGGCAGGGTGTGGATCAGATCGTGGAATTCGGCGACCAGTCTGGCCAGATCGCGAATATCGTTCGGCACCCGCAGGCGCTGGCAAATCTGTTCCACCAGTTTTACCCCTGCCGGGCCGTGGCCATGGTGGCGCGGCCAGAACTCTTTGGGCGTTAAGCCCTTGCCGAGATCGTGGCACAGGGTGGCGAAGCGGACGTCGATGGCCGGCGATAGCATCGCCGCCATGGTGAGCGTCATCAGGGTATGAACGCCGGTGTCGATTTCCGGATGCCATTTGGCCGGCGCGGGGACACCGTACAGGGCGTCGATTTCCGGGAACAGCACCTTCAGCGCGTGGCAGTCGCGCAGGGTCTGGAAAAAGACCTGCGGATTACGCGTGCCAAGCGCGTTTTCCGTCTCTTTCCATACCCGCTCCGCGGTCAAATGCGCCAGTTCGCCGGCGTCCGCCATCGCGCGCATCAGCGCCATGGTTTCATCGGCAATGCGAAAACCGAGATGGGCATAACGTGCGGCAAAACGCGCGACGCGCAGTACGCGTAGCGGATCTTCGCTAAAGGCCGGGGAGACGTGGCGCAGCAGGCGCTGGCGTAAATCGGCCTGGCCGCCATAGGGATCGTAAATCTGACCGTCAGTGTCCTGAGCCAGCGCGTTAATGGTGAGATCGCGGCGCAGTAGATCTTGCTCAAGGGTGACGTCAGCGGCGGCATAACAGGTGAAACCGGTATAGCCGGAACCGGATTTACGTTCGGTACGCGCGAGGGCGTACTCTTCACGGCTTTGCGGGTGAAGAAACACGGGAAAATCGCGGCCTACCTGCTGGTAGCCCGCGTCGAGCAACTGCTGGGGCGTGGCGCCAACCACCACCCAGTCTCTGTCTTTGACCGGTAGTCCTAATAACGCATCTCGTACCGCACCACCGACCAAATAAATCTTCACGCCTGTTTCTCCCGCATCGACTTTTCGCAAGATGATACGTAAGTCTGGCAGAGAAGACGAATTAGTTCATCCACCGGTCTTTACGCTTGCGGCTCGGTACCAGATGCGGCAGCACCAGACCAAGGATCAGACCGACGCCAAGCACGCCGCCGCCGTACATAAACCACTGCATGATAATGGTGCGCTGTTTATCATCAAGCTGCAGATTCGCCGCGTTCACCTTTTTCTGAGCGACAACCAGCTCGTTTTTCAGCTTTTGGTTCTCTTCTTTCAGGGCATTGATCGCGCCATCGCTACCGGCGACTTTTTTCTGCATGTCGGCGGTACGCTGGTTCCAGGTGGCGTCAATATTGTTCAGCTTGTCGGTCAGCGTTTTGACCTGATTTTCCAGATCCGGCACGCGAATGCGCAGGCTGGGCTCGTTGCTCAGCTCTTTCAGCGGGATCCAGGCGGTACGGCCGTTGCTATCGCGTACCTGCGCGTAATTCGTGCTGTCGTTGGTTTGCAGAACGTCGACGGCTTCGCCGGCGTTAATGGTGCCGACCAGACGATAGTTATCGCCAGGACCGCTGCGAACCCAGGTGCTCAGCTCATCGGAAACGTAGCGCTTTTCTTCTGCGTGAACCGCCGTAGCGGCGCTAAGCGCTAGCAATGTAAAGGTAATAAGGCGTAATTTTGGCATCAGGTCATCGTTTGGTCATAAAAAGTTGAACGATAGTAGTGGCATCGCCAGAGCGACGCAAAGTTTTCCGCCACAATCGGAATCATCCAAATGCAGCTGGCAAATGCGCATTGCATGGCGATTCGCCGCAAAATACTATTTACTGACAAAAAATATCGTCATTAGTTCGCCGCATTTTCCCGGCGACGCTTATCAGGTGGAAGAATTCAGCCATGGCTCAAGAAATCGAACTGAAGTTTATCGTTGCCCACGACGGCGTTGAGGCGCTGCGCCAGCATCTCAATTCGCTGGATGCGCAGCACACGCCGGCAGGCCAACTGCTGAATATTTACTACGAAACCGCCGATAACTGGCTGCGTCGGCACGACATGGGGCTGCGGATCCGCGGCGATCGGGAGCGCTATGAAATGACGCTGAAAATTGCCGGTCGGGTGGTGGGCGGCCTGCATCAGCGTCCGGAATACAATATTCCGCTGGAAAAAGCAGAGCTGGCGCTGGATAAACTGCCGGCAGAAGTCTGGCCGCAGGGGCAGTTGCCGGCAGAACTGGCGCAAAATGTGCAGCCGTTGTTTAGCACTGATTTCCTCCGCGAAAAATGGGTGGTGAAAGAGGGCAACAGCCAGATTGAAATAGCCCTCGACCTTGGCGAAGTGAAAGCCGGTGAGCATCAGGAAGCCATTTGCGAACTGGAGCTTGAGTTGTTGAGCGGCGATACCGCCGACATTCTGGCGCTGGCGCGGCGTTTACTGGCAACCGGCGTATTGCGCCAGGGCAGCCTGAGTAAAGCGGCGCGCGGCTATCAACTGGCGCAGGGCAATGAAGCGCGTCCGGTTAAACCGTTAACGGTAGTAGGCGTGGCGGCGAAAGCCAGCGTCGAGCAGGGGCTGGAAGCGGCGCTGGAAAGCGCGCTGGCGCACTGGCTCTATCATGATGAAGTCTGGAACCAGGGCAACGCGGCAGCTAAGCGTGAAATCCAGCGGGCGATGGCTCGCGTACGCCATGCGCTGGTGTTGTTTGGCGGCATTGTGCCGCGAAAAGCCACCGTACAGTTGCGTGAATCGCTCACCGAGGCCGAAGCGGCGCTGGACGGTGCGGAGAAAGCCGAAGCGGCGTTGTTCAACCGCGCCACGGTTGGCGCCAAACTGCTGCTGACCGAATGGCTGGTTACCCGCGGTTGGCGTTCGTTCCTCAACGAGGCGGGGCAAAAGAAAATCGCCGGTTCGTTCAAGCGCTTTGCCGATATCCAGCTGTCGCGAGCGGCGGCGGAGCTGAAAAGCAACTTCCAGCAGACGCAGGACGACTACAGCGATCGGCTCACGCGTCTGGCGCGTGAGATCGACAGCATTCAATTGCTTTCCAGCGCCTATGCCGGGGTAGCCGAGGCCTGGCTGGAAAACTGGCAAGAGGTGCGCCGCGCTATCGAGAACAATGACCGCAGCGTCATCGAATATTTCCGTCGTCAGGCGCTGGCCGCGGAACCATTCTGGCTGCATAGTGGAAAACGATAATTTCAGGCCAGGGAGACCCCTATAATGGCGCTTTCTTCGCAGTTACAGCAGCACTGGCAGACGGTTGTAAACCGGCTTCCGGCAGATTTTCCCCTGCAAACATTAAGTTCGCAGGCGCAGTCGGTGATGACATTCAGCGAGTTCGTTGAACAGAGTCTGGTCGCTCAGCCGCAGTGGCTGGCTGAACTGGAAAGCGCGCCGCCGCAGGCCGACGAATGGCGCCATTACGGCGACTGGCTGGCGGAACAGCTACAAGAAGTGACTGACGAGGCCGCGCTGATGCGCGAGCTACGCCAGTTCCGCCGCCGGATGATGGTGCGTATCGCCTGGGCGCAGGCGCTGCTGCTGGTGAGCGAAGAGAGCAGTTTGCAGCAGCTCAGCGCCCTGGCGGAGACCTTAATCGTCGCCGCCCGCGACTGGCTGTACGCCGCCTGCTGCCGGGAGTGGGGGACGCCGTGCAATGCGCAGGGCGAAGCGCAGCCGCTAATGATCCTGGGCATGGGGAAACTGGGCGGCGGAGAGCTTAACTTCTCTTCCGATATCGACCTGATTTTTGCCTGGCCGGAACACGGCGCCACCCAGGGCGGACGCCGCGAGCTGGATAACGGCCAGTTCTTTACCCGTCTGGGCCAGCGATTAATCAAAGTACTCGATCAGCCGACGCAGGATGGCTTCGTCTACCGCGTGGATATGCGTCTGCGACCATTTGGCGACAGCGGCCCGCTGGTGTTGAGCTTTGCGGCGCTGGAAGATTATTACCAGGAGCAGGGGCGCGACTGGGAGCGCTACGCGATGGTAAAGGCGCGGATCATGGGCGATAACGACGGCGTGTACGCCAACGAACTGCGCGCCATGTTGCGCCCGTTCGTCTTCCGCCGCTACATTGATTTCAGCGTCATTCAGTCTCTGCGTAACATGAAAGGGATGATTGCCCGTGAAGTGCGCCGCCGCGGCCTGACAGACAATATCAAGCTCGGCGCGGGCGGCATCCGCGAAATCGAATTTATCGTTCAGGTTTTCCAGCTGATCCGCGGCGGTCGCGAACCGGCCTTGCAGCAGCGCGCGCTGTTGCCGACGCTGACGGCGATTGACGAGCTGCATTTGCTGCCGGAAGGCGATGCCGCCCAGCTGCGCGAAGCCTATCTGTTCCTGCGCCGTCTCGAAAACCTGCTGCAGAGCATTAACGACGAACAAACCCAAACCCTGCCGCAGGATGAGCTCAACCGCGCGCGCCTGGCGTGGGGGATGCGCGTCGCCGACTGGCAGACACTCAGCGCACAGCTTGAAGAGCAGATGCGCCGCGTGCGTCGCGTCTTTAACGAACTGATTGGCGACGATGAAGCGCAATCGCCGGATGAACAGCTGGAAGAGTACTGGCGCGAACTGTGGCAGGACGCGCTGGAAGAAGACGACACTACGCCGGCGCTGGCGCACCTTGATGACAACGATCGGCGCAGCGTGCTGGCGCTGATCGCCGATTTTCGCAAAGAGCTCGACCGGCGCACCATTGGCCCGCGCGGGCGGCAGGTGCTCGACCAGCTGATGCCGCATCTGCTCAGCGAGGTCTGCTCACGGGCGGATGCGCCGCTGCCGCTGGCGCGAATCACCCCATTACTGACCGGAATCGTCACCCGTACCACCTATCTGGAGCTGCTCAGCGAATTCCCCGGCGCGTTAAAACACCTGATTAGCCTGTGCGCCGCTTCGCCGATGGTTGCCAGCCAGCTGGCGCGCCACCCGCTGCTGCTGGACGAACTGCTGGATCCGAACACGCTTTATCAACCGACGGCGACCGATGCGTACCGCGATGAACTGCGCCAGTATTTGCTGCGCGTGCCGGAAGAAGATGAAGAACAGCAGCTGGAAGCGCTGCGTCAGTTTAAACAAGCGCAATTGCTGCATATCGCCGCCGCCGATATTGCCGGCACGCTACCGGTGATGAAAGTGAGCGATCACTTAACCTGGCTTGCCGAGGCGATGATCGACGCGGTGGTGCAGCAGGCGTGGCTTCAGATGGTCGCCCGCTACGGTCAGCCGACCCATCTTCGCGACCGCCAGGGGCGCGGTTTTGCGGTAGTAGGTTACGGTAAACTCGGCGGTTGGGAACTGGGTTATAGTTCCGATCTCGATCTGGTCTTCCTCCACGACTGTCCGATGGAGGTGATGACCGACGGCGAGCGGGAAATCGATGGTCGCCAGTTCTATCTGCGCCTTGCCCAGCGAATCATGCATCTTTTCAGCACCCGCACCTCGTCGGGCATCCTGTATGAAGTGGACGCTCGCTTACGTCCATCCGGCGCGGCGGGCATGCTGGTGACCACCGCCGATGCCTTCGCCGATTATCAGCGCAATGAAGCCTGGACCTGGGAGCATCAGGCGCTGGTTCGCGCCCGGGTGGTGTATGGCGACCCGGCGCTGCAGGCGCGCTTTGATGCGATCCGCCGCGATATCCTGACCACGCCGCGTGAAGGCGCAACGCTGCAGACCGAAGTACGTGAGATGCGGGAAAAGATGCGCGCTCATCTCGGCAATAAGCAGCGCGATCGCTTTGATATCAAAGCCGATGCCGGAGGGATCACCGATATTGAATTTATTACCCAATATCTGGTGCTGCGCTACGCGCATGAAAAGCCAAAGCTGACGCGCTGGTCCGATAATGTGCGTATTCTGGAACTGCTGGCGCAGAACGACATCATGGATGAGGACGAGGCGCGGGCGCTTACCCATGCCTACACTACGTTACGCGATGCGTTGCACCATCTGGCGCTGCAGGAGCTGCCGGGCAACGTTGCGCCGGATGCTTTCGACGGCGAACGTCAGCAGGTGAGCGCTAGCTGGCAGAAGTGGTTGATGGCTTAACTAACAAATCGGGTGTGCTATTATCGCGCGCAAAGTTTGCATCTCGCAGGAGAGAGTAATGAAAGTAACGCTGCCAGAGTTTGAACGTGCAGGAGTGTTGGTGGTAGGCGATGTGATGCTGGACCGCTACTGGTACGGCCCCACCAGCCGTATTTCCCCGGAAGCCCCGGTGCCGGTGGTAAAGGTGGAAAATATCGAAGAACGCCCTGGCGGCGCGGCTAACGTGGCGATGAACATTGCGTCGCTCGGCGCGACTTCTCGTCTGGTCGGCCTGACCGGTATCGACGATGCCGCGCGCGCGCTTAGCAAAGCGCTGGCTGACGTAAAAGTGAAGTGTGATTTCGTGTCGGTACCGACGCATCCGACCATCACTAAGTTGCGCGTGCTGTCGCGCAACCAGCAGCTGATCCGCCTCGATTTTGAAGAGGGTTTCTCCGGGGTTGATCCACAGCCGATGCATGAACGTATTCAGCAGGCGCTGGGTTCGATCGGCGCGCTGGTGCTGTCAGACTACGCGAAAGGCGCGCTGGCCAGCGTGCAGACCATGATTAAGCTGGCGCGGGATGCCGGCGTTCCGGTGCTGATTGATCCGAAAGGCACTGAATTTGAACGCTACCGCGGGGCAACGCTGCTGACGCCGAACCTGTCTGAATTCGAAGCGGTCGCCGGAAAGTGTAAAGATGAAGCGGAAATCGTCGAACGCGGGATGAAAATCATCGCCGACTTCGAGCTTTCCGCACTGCTGGTAACGCGCTCCGAGCAGGGTATGACGCTGCTGCAGCCGGGTCGTCCGCCGCTGCATATGCCGACCCAGGCGCAGGAAGTGTATGACGTCACCGGGGCAGGCGACACGGTTATCGGCGTGCTGGCGGCGACGCTGGCGGCGGGTAACACGCTGGAAGAGGCCTGCTATTTCGCTAACGCCGCGGCCGGTGTGGTGGTCGGCAAGCTGGGGACTTCCACCGTTTCGCCAATCGAGCTGGAAAACGCGGTGCGCGGGCGTGCCGATACCGGTTTTGGCGTGATGAGCGAAGAAGAGCTGAAACAGGCGGTCGCCGCGGCGCGTAAGCGTGGCGAAAAAGTGGTGATGACCAATGGCGTGTTCGACATTCTGCACGCGGGTCACGTTTCGTATCTGGCCAATGCGCGCAAGCTGGGCGATCGTCTGATCGTCGCCGTCAACAGCGATGCCTCAACCAAACGTCTGAAAGGCGAAACCCGCCCGGTGAACCCGCTTGAACAGCGGATGATCGTGCTGGGAGCGCTGGAAGCCGTCGATTGGGTCGTGTCGTTTGAAGAAGATACGCCGCAGCGGCTGATTGCCGGGATCCTGCCGGATCTGTTGGTGAAAGGCGGTGATTACAAGCCGGAGCAGATCGCCGGCAGCGAAGAGGTATGGGCCAACGGCGGCGAAGTGCTGGTGCTCAACTTTGAAGATGGCTGCTCGACTACCAATATTATCAAGAAGATTCAGAAAGATAGCGACAAGTAATCAATACGCTTTACCGCTCTGAACGGAGCGGTCTACAACGGCCTGCGGGGATACCTTCGCGGGCCGTTTTTATTTAATCATGCGGAAAATGATTTAGCGCAATAAATAACCCGATTAAGCGCATTTTTCGTACAAAGTACGTTAAGGTAAGCGTAAATACTGAAGTGAGTAAAAGGCATATGACCAATCAGAACGCCAACGGCTGAAGGAGTATGCGGATGAACCATAACGATATGTATTCTATGAAGAACTTCGATTTTCTGGCACGTAGTTTCGCCAGGATGCACGCGCAAGGCCATTCGGTTGATCTTCAGGCTATTGTCGGCAATATGGATGAGGAACATCGTGAATGGTTTTGCCAACGCTATGAGCTTTATTGTCGTCAGGTGAATAGCCCGGCCGAGTTAGAGCATTAAGCCAAATGAAAACGGGCCATTCAGGCCCGTCAGACTACTGACAAAGAAGGAAAAAGCGTGGTTTTTCCTTCTTTGTGGTTATCAGCCGAAAATCAATAAATTGATTTTCCATATTTTTTATCGGTGCAATCTGTAAGTGCAAAGATTGCATGAGGTTTATCATCAATCTCAAACGGGCCATTCAGGCCCGTTTTTTTATTGCTGTTCTTCGCTCTTCGGCGCAGCTGAACGGCTTTCCAGATCGCTAATGCGCTGCTCCAGTAAAGCCAGCTTTTCGCGGGTGCGCAGCAGAACCTGAGTCTGCACATCGAACTCTTCGCGGCTGACCAAATCCAGACGAGTTAACTGCGATTGCAGTACCTGGCGGATTTTCTTTTCTACGTCATCTCCAAGATCGCGAAGGCCTTTCGGCATCGATTCATGGACCTGGCGGGCGATTTGTTCAATTTTTTTCGGGTCAATCATGGCGGATTCCTGCACTGGTCTAGTTAGCGTTCATTGTAGTGCGAACGGGAGCGCCTATAAACCACAAATGTAAGATGTCGAGTGAGTAGCCATTGATGAAGATAGTTAATGGCGTTATAGTTATCTCGCTTATTCTCAGGGCGGGGCGAAATTCCCCACCGGCGGTAAATCAACCTGCGCGTTGAAAGCCCGCGAGCGCTTCCAGTGAAAACGGGAAGGTCAGCAGATCCGGTGTAATTCCGGGGCCGACGGTTAAAGTCCGGATGGGAGAGAGTAACGGCTCAGTCGGGTTACGATCCGCTTGCGTTGACTTTTGCCGCTAAACCGGCACTCCTAAGACTGCCCTGATTCTGGTAACCATAATTTTAATGAGGTTTTTTTACCATGAATCAGACGCTCCTTTCTTCTTTTGGTACCGCTTTTGAACGTGTGGAACACGCTTTAGACGCACTGCGCGAAGGCCGCGGTGTGATGGTGCTTGATGATGAAGACCGTGAAAACGAAGGCGATATGATTTTCGCCGCCGAAACCATGACCGTTGAGCAAATGGCGCTGACCATTCGTCACGGCAGCGGCATTGTCTGCCTGTGCCTGACCGAAGATCGCCGCAAGCAGCTTGACCTGCCGATGATGGTGGAGAACAACACCAGCGCCTACGGCACCGGCTTTACCGTGACCATTGAAGCGGCAGAAGGCGTAACCACCGGCGTATCCGCCGCTGACCGCATCACGACCGTGCGCGCCGCCATTGCCGATGGCGCGAAACCCTCCGATCTCAACCGTCCGGGCCACGTCTTCCCGCTGCGCGCGCAGCCAGGCGGCGTAATGACCCGCGGCGGCCACACTGAAGCGACCATCGACCTGGTGACCCTTGCGGGCTTTAAACCGGCAGGCGTTCTCTGTGAACTGACTAACGACGATGGCACCATGGCGCGCGCGCCGGAGTGCATCAAGTTCGCTCAGCAGCACAACATGGCCGTGGTCACCATTGAAGACCTGGTGGCTTACCGCCGCGAGCACGATCGCAAAGCCAGCTAAGTTACCGCTGTTCTGATGACAAGCCCACTTTACGGTGGGCTTTGTTGTTTCTGGGTCGAGCTAATATGCTTTCTCTGCGGGGACATGGGAGAGATTTTTCACCTTCAAATTTTCTGATGATGATCATCACGCTTATCTGAGTTTATCTGCGGCTAAAAGGGCGTAATGTGAAGGAATCAAATACTCTCTACTGAAGGATACCATCATGTCCCGTACCCGTATGCCAGCGTTGTTTTTAGGCCATGGTAGCCCGATGAACGTGCTGGAAGATAATATCTATACCCGCGCCTGGCGTCATCTCGGCGAAACGCTGCCGCGGCCGAAAGCTATCGTGGTTATTTCCGCGCACTGGTTTACTCGCGGGACGGGCGTGACGGCGATGGAAGCGCCGAAAACCATTCATGATTTTGGCGGTTTCCCGCAGGCCTTATACGATACGCACTACCCGGCGCCGGGATCGCCGGAGCTGGCGCAGCATCTGGTTGACCTGCTGGCGCCGGTGCCCGTCGCCCTCGATAAAGAGGCGTGGGGTTTTGACCACGGTTCGTGGGGAGTGCTGATAAAAATGTACCCTGATGCCGATATTCCCATGGTTCAGTTAAGTATCGATAGCACTAAGCCCGCGGCATGGCATCTGGAGATGGGGCGTAAGCTGGCGTCGCTGCGTGATGAAGGCATTATGCTGGTGGCGAGCGGCAACGTGGTGCATAACCTGCGTACCGCGCGCTGGCATGGCGAAAGCACGCCGTATCCGTGGGCCCAGTCGTTTAACGACTATGTCAAAGCGAATCTGAACTGGAAAGGGCCGGTCGAAGCGCATCCGCTGGTGAATTATTTAAGCCATGAAGGTGGTTCGCTCTCTAACCCAACGGCTGAGCACTTCCTGCCGCTGCTCTATATTCTGGGAGCGTGGGATGGTGAAGAGCCGATAACGATCCCGGTCGAAGGGATGGAAATGGGGTCGCTGAGCATGCTGTCGGTGGTCGTGGGAGCCGCGTAACGGCAGCTATCGCACATGAAAAAACCCCGGCTACTCAGGTTGCCGGGGTTTGCCGTTATTCGACGAAAATGTGCGGATAGAAACGCGAAAGATCCTGGGTGATCAGCGCCCGATCTTCACGGATGCCGATCCCGGCAGGCTGGTCGTTAATAAGCCAGCTGCCAATCAGCGTATAGCTATCGCCAAATTTCGGCAGCGGATAAAACTCCTGCACGATGGTGCCTTCTTCCCCGTACGGACCTTCCACCGCCTCCACCACTTTGCCATTTTCAACGATCGACACGTTGGCGCCTTCGCGGGAAAAGATCGGCTTAATGACGTACTTCTCAAGCTGCGGATGGTTATCTTCGCTGAAGTAAGCCGCCAACAGGTTAGGGTGGTTGGGGAACATTTCCCACAGCATCGGTAGCAGCGCCTTGTTGGAGATAATGCTCTTCCATGCAGGCTCCAGCCAGCGTACGCCGGCGTCTTCCAGCTTGGTGGAGAACATCTCGCGCAGCATAAATTCCCACGGATAGAGCTTGAACAGATTACCGATGACCTGATCCTGTAAATCGGTAAACTGACCTTTTTCGCCAAGACCGATATCTTCGATATACAGGAACTCGGTGGCGACGCCCGCTTCTGCCGCGCAGTCCTGCAGATACTGTACGGTGCCGCGGTCTTCAACGGTATCGCGGCAGCAGGCCATATGCAGCAGCTGGAAGCCAAATTGTTCACGCAGCTCGCCGAAGCGTTCAATCAGCTTTTCCTGCAGGCTGTTGAACTGATCGCTGTCGGCAGGCAGATTACCGGCGTTAAGCTGATCTTCCAGCCAGATCCATTGAAAGAACGCTGCTTCATATAGCGAGGTTGGCGTATCCGCGTTGTTTTCCAGCAGCTTCGGTTCGCCCACGCCATCCCAGGCCAGATCCAGACGCGAGTACAGCGACGGCTGGTTGGTTTTCCACGACTGACGCACAAAGCCCCAGGTGTGCTTAGGGATGCGGAATTTGGTCATCAGCTCGTCGCTGGCGATCACTTTCTCAACGACCTGTAGACACATTTGATGCAGCTCGGCGGTGACCGCTTCGAGCTTTTCAACCTGCGCCAGCGTCAGCTTGTAGTAGGCCTCTTCGCTCCAGTATGGCTCGCCGTACATGGTGTGAAAGTTGAAGCCATACTCGGTCGCTTTCTCGCGCCAGTCCGGGCGCTCGGTAATGCTGATTCTTTCCATGCCGCTTAACCGCCCATCGAGCGTGAAGAGGAGCTGGAGCCCGCGGCGCTACGCTGCATCGCCGATTGCTTAGCGACGGATTCGCCGAAACCGCCGCGGGTGACGGTCGTGGTGGTTGCCGGTTTCGGCGCCATCGCGGTTTTCGGCACGTTCATGGTACGGCCCGGTTGCGCCGCGCCATAGCTCTTACCGCTGGCATCGGTGTACTGGCCGTAGGCCGGGCTGGCCGGGTTCTTCGAGCTAAACAGCGGCTGCTGCGCGGCCATGCCGCCGCCCATCAGACGACCCATCATGTAGCCGGCCATCAGTGGCATCCAGAAGCTGCCGCTGCTTTGCGCCTGCGCCTGGTTTTCCGGGGCGACGCCCGCCTGAGCCGGCGCCTGCTGGCATTGGCCTTCGCCGAACTCGGCGACGCAGTCTTCACGGCTGGCGTATTTCGGCGCGGTGCGCGCGGCTTCTTTCACCGCGTTATTGTAGGCGGTGGTGCACTCTGCGGCTTTGCTTGGGTTAGCCGCGGAGCAGTCATCGGCGTTCTGATACAGAGAAACCGTCTCGTCAGTTTTTTCACAACCGGCGAGCATAAAGACGGCGGTGACGGCAAGGGCGACCGGCGTCAGGTGGCGAGCGCTCCAGCTTTTGCGGAACGACGCATGATTAATATTTTTTGTCCGTTTCATATTTGTCTTCCAGGACCCAGTGGTAGTGCGTTTGTCAACGCTCAGGATAGAGTATGAGTGGTGGAAAATGAAGCGAAAGAGGGGAAAAGCGGAGGTCTTTACGTTGCCTTACGTTTAACGCCCCGCCTGACCCGAAGGCCAGACGAGGCGTCATCGCGTTCAACGATTAGTGGCTAAACGGATTAGAACCGCTGGTCTTCGTCGTACGGGCGGCAGCCGGCTGTGCGGAAGCGGTGTTCGCATAACCGTCAGCGGCGGCGTCCTGCTGCGGATTTTCCGGCGCGACGCTGTCTGGTGAGGTCGGAATCGCTTTACCCAGCGTGTTGTTCAGCGCGATCAGATCCTGCTCGTTCAGCGTGCCGAGAGCGGACTTGATGTTCAGCTCGTTGATCAGGTAGTTATAACGGGCGTTGGAGAGCTGCTGCTTGGCGTTGTACAGCGTGGTGGTCGCATCCAACACGTCAACGATGGTACGCGTACCCACCGAATAACCCGCTTCCATCGCATCCAGGGAGCTCTGCGCAGAGACAACGGCCTGTTTGTAGGCATTGATGCTGCTGATAGAGGCATTCACGTTGTTAAACGACGAACGCACGGTCTGCACCACGCTGCGGTGCGCGCTTTCCAGCTGCTCGCTGGCGCCGACGAAGTTGTACTGCGCCTGTTTCACCTGCGAGTTAACCATCCCGCCCTGATACAGCGGCAGGGAGAAGCTCAGGCCGACTTTGTTTTGCCCGACATCGGCGTCCTGGGAAATGTTTTTGGAACCGCTGTAACGGTTATTAGAGACGCCGGTAGAAGCATTCAAATCAAGAGTAGGTAAATGACCATCCTGCGCCTGGCGAATCTGCTCACGCGCCAGATCCTGGTTCAGACGCGCCTGCAGCAGCGACAGGTTGCGGTTTTCCGCTTCCTTCAGCAGCGCGTTCACCGCCTGCGGTTTGCTGGTTTTGAAGCCGTTAACGTTCAGCGACGCCAGCTCCGGGTAGTAGTTGCCGGTGACCTGACGAAGCTCTTCAACGGCGTTGTCGAGGTCGTTACGCGCGGTCACTTCATTTGCCAGCACGGCGTCGTATTGCGAGCGGGCGTTTTGTACGTCGGTGATGGCAACCAGGCCCACGTTAAAGCGCTGGGTGGTTTGGTCCAACTGACGATAGATGGCCTGTTTCTGTGCTTCGGTATAGGAGAGCGTATCGATAGCGGCCAGGACTTTAAAGTAAGCCGTCGCGGTATTCAGAATCAGCGTTTGCTGGTCAGTCTGATAGGTGACATCCTGAATGCCCGCCGCTTTTTCCTGCAGGGTCAACGCGCGCCATTTCGACATATCGAACAGGGTTTGCGTTAACTGCAATGAACCGCTGGTGACGTTGGAGTTCTGGTTTTTGTAATCACGGAACCCGCTGGTATAGGTATAATCCGCGCCCAGACCGAGTTGCGGCAGTAATGGGCTTCGCGCTTCGTTGATCTTTTCGAATGCAGCATCGCGATCGGCTGCCGATTTACGCAGGTCAGGGTTGCTAATACGCGCCTGCTGATAAACCTGCAACAGGTTCTCTGCCTGGCTCATGGCGCTGAAGCCAGTCAGGCCCAGGCCGATAAGGATGGGAAAAAGTTTCTTCATTTGCATTCCTTGTTGTGAAGCATTTAGCGCTACTCAAATTCTAAAAATAATCGCTGATTGTATCGACTCTGTCGCCGTAAAAAGTTGGCGTTACGTGCCATAGGGCGGTAATTTGCACCAATCTAACATACAGGCCGTAAAACGGTAGCCAAACGGCCTATAAATCCCTACTTTCGGATGAGCAGGACACAGACAATGAGCAAACCTAATCAGCAGGGAATTACCTTCTCTAAAAACGATGTAGAAATTATTGCACGGGAAACGCTCTATCGCGGTTTTTTTTCGCTCGATTTGTATCGTTTTCGCCATCGCCTGTTTAACGGCGGGATGAGCGGCGAGGTTACCCGCGAAATTTTTGAGCGCGGGCACGCCGCCGTCTTGCTACCCTTTGACCCGGTGCGTGATGAAGTTGTGCTGGTCGAGCAGATCCGCATTGCCGCCTATGATACCAGCGAGAGCCCGTGGCTGCTGGAAATGGTCGCCGGGATGATAGAAGAAGGCGAAACGGTAGAAGATGTCGCCCGCCGGGAAGCGTTGGAAGAGGCCGGGCTTGAAGTTGGGCGCACCAAACCAATATTAAGCTATCTGGCAAGCCCAGGCGGCACCAGCGAGCGGTTATCGATCCTGGTGGGCGAAGTTGATGCATCGACAGCAAAAGGCATTCACGGCCTGGCCGAAGAAAACGAGGATATTCGGGTGCATGTGGTGAGCCGGGAACAGGCTTACCAGTGGGTAGAAGAGGGGAAAATCGACAACGCGGCTTCTGTCATCGCCCTGCAATGGCTGCAGCTGCATTATCATAGCTTACGAAACGAGTGGAAATAATATGAAGCGTTATACACCTGACTTCCCGGAAATGATGCGCCTGTGCGAAACCAATTTCGCCCAGCTGCGCCGCCTGTTGCCTCGCACTGAGGCGGTCGGCGATATGGCGAACTATCAGGTGGGGGCGGCGCAATATCGATTAACGGTGGTCGAATCGACCCGCTACACTACATTAGTGACAATAGAACAGACTATGCCTGCGGTGAGCTACTGGAGCCTGCCGTCAATGACGGTGCGCCTGTATCACGACGCCATGGTGGCTGAAGTGTGTTCAAGTCAGCAGATTTTTCGCTTCAAAGCGAGATATGATTACCCTAATAAAAAGTTGCATCAACGCGACGAAAAGCATCAAATTAATCAGTTTCTGGCCGACTGGCTGCGTTACTGTTTAGCACATGGAGCGATGGCGATTCCGGTTTGTTAGCGTCGTGAAACCTAAGGACACCATTTGGAAAGCCTGTTAAACCTACCTCTGGCTGGTGAGGCCAGAGTCAGGATATTACAAATTACTGATACTCACCTGTTTGCTGAAAAACATGAAACGCTGTTGGGTATCAATACCTGGGAAAGTTATCAGGCTGTATTGGATGCGATACATGCCTCACAGCGTGAATGCGACCTGATTGTAGCAACAGGCGATCTGGCGCAAGACCACTCTGCCGCGGCCTATCAGCATTTCGCTGAAGGCATCGCGAGCTTTGCCGCACCCTGCGTCTGGCTGCCGGGAAACCATGATTTCCAACCGGCGATGTACAGCACGCTGCACGATGCCGGCATCTCTCCCGCAAAACGCGTCCTGTTGGGCGATCATTGGCAAATCCTGCTGCTGGACAGCCAGGTCTTTGGCGTGCCTCACGGCGAGCTGAGCGATTTCCAACTGGAGTGGCTTGAGCATCAATTGAATGCGGAACCTGAGCGCTACACGCTGCTGTTACTGCATCATCATCCGCTGCCGGCGGGCTGCAGCTGGCTCGATCAGCATAGCCTGCGCAACGCCGGGGCGTTAGACCACATCCTGAGCAACTATCCGCGGGTTAAGCACCTGCTATGCGGCCATATTCACCAGGAGCTGGATCTCGACTGGAACGGGCGGCGGATGATGGCGACGCCATCGACCTGCGTGCAGTTTAAGCCGCACTGCGCTAATTTCACCCTCGATACCGTCTCTCCAGGCTGGCGCTGGCTTGAACTGCATCCTGATGGCGTGTTGACGACTGAAGTCTGTCGTCTCAGCGGCGCCGAGTTTCACCCGGATATCGCTTCAGAAGGATACTGATGTCTACTCTTCTTTATCTGCACGGATTTAACAGCTCGCCGCGCTCGGCAAAAGCGACGGCGCTGAAAACGTGGCTGGCGCAGTACCACCCGGAAATTAACATGGTGGTGCCGGAACTGCCTGCTTTCCCGGCGCAGGCGGCAGAGATGCTGGAAGCCATCGTGCTGGAGCACGGCGGCGAGCCGTTAGGCGTGGTGGGGTCGTCGTTGGGCGGCTACTACGCCACCTGGCTGTCGCAATGTTTTATGCTGCCGGCGGTGGTGATTAACCCGGCGGTGCGGCCATTTGAACTGCTGAACAATTTTCTTGGCCCCAATGAGAATCCGTACACCGGGCAGCAATATGTGCTAGAGTCTCGCCATATTTACGATCTTAAAGTCATGCATATCGACCCGCTGGAAGCGCCTGACCTTATCTGGTTATTGCAGCAAACGGGCGATGAAGTGCTTGATTACCGCCAGGCTGTTGACTACTTCGCCTCCTGCCGTCAAACGGTCGAGGAGGGCGGTAATCACGCATTTGTTGGCTTTGAAGATCATTTCACCCAGATTATCGATTTTCTGGGCCTGCGCTAAGCGGTTCAGAACGACCTACGAATACACACCATGACGCAATCTTCATATAACGCTGATGCCATTGAGGTACTCACCGGGCTTGAGCCGGTTCGCCGCCGCCCGGGAATGTACACCGACACAACCCGTCCTAACCATCTTGGTCAGGAAGTTATTGATAACAGTGTGGATGAAGCACTGGCCGGCCACGCCAAACGCGTGGAGGTCATCCTCCATGCCGATCAATCGTTGGAGGTTATCGACGACGGGCGCGGGATGCCGGTCGATATCCACCCGGAAGAAGGGGTTCCGGCGGTTGAGCTGATCCTTTGTCGGCTGCACGCGGGCGGTAAGTTTTCCAACAAAAACTACCAGTTCTCCGGCGGCCTGCATGGGGTGGGGATCTCGGTCGTCAACGCCTTGTCTAAGCGCGTGGAAGTCAACGTGCGCCGCGATGGTCAGGTCTACAGCATCGCCTTTGAAAACGGGGAAAAAGTTGAAGACCTGCGCGTCACCGGCACCTGCGGTAAACGCAACACCGGGACCAGCGTCCATTTCTGGCCTGACGAAAGCTTCTTCGATAGCCCGCGTTTCTCCGTCTCGCGGCTAACTCACCTGTTAAAAGCGAAAGCGGTGCTGTGCCCGGGCGTGGAAATTGTTTTCCGCGACCAGGTGAACAACAGCGAGCAGCGCTGGTGCTATGCGGACGGCCTAAATGATTATCTGTGCGAGGCGGTCAACGGCCTGCCGCTGCTGCCGGAAAAACCGTTTGTCGGCAACTTCTCCGGCGAAACGGAAGCGGTGGATTGGGCGCTGCTGTGGCTGCCGGAAGGCGGCGAGCTGCTGACCGAAAGTTACGTCAACCTGATCCCGACTATGCAGGGCGGTACGCACGTTAACGGTCTGCGTCAGGGGTTGCTCGACGCGATGCGCGAGTTTTGCGAATACCGCAATATTCTGCCGCGCGGCGTTAAGCTGTCGGCGGAAGATATCTGGGATCGCTGCGCGTACGTACTGTCGGTGAAGATGCAGGATCCGCAGTTCGCCGGGCAGACGAAAGAACGTCTGTCGTCGCGCCAGTGCGCGGCATTCGTCTCCGGGGTGGTTAAAGACGCCTTCAGCCTGTGGCTGAATCAGAACGTACAGGCGGCGGAGCTGCTGGCGGAAATGGCCATTTCCAGCGCCCAGCGTCGCCTGCGCGCCGCCAAGAAAGTGGTGCGCAAAAAGCTCACCAGCGGCCCGGCGCTGCCGGGTAAGCTGGCGGACTGCACCGCGCAGGACCTGAACCGCACCGAACTGTTCCTTGTCGAAGGGGATTCTGCGGGCGGTTCGGCGAAACAGGCGCGCGACCGTGAATATCAGGCGATCATGCCGCTGAAAGGCAAGATCCTGAATACCTGGGAAGTCTCTTCCGATGAAGTGCTGGCTTCGCAAGAGGTGCACGACATTTCGGTGGCGATTGGTATCGACCCGGATAGCGATGATTTAAGCCAGCTGCGTTACGGTAAGATCTGTATTCTCGCCGATGCCGACTCGGATGGTCTGCACATCGCTACCCTGCTGTGCGCGCTGTTCGTGAAGCATTTCCGTACCCTGGTGAAAGAGGGTCACGTGTACGTCGCGCTGCCGCCGCTGTATCGTATCGACCTCGGTAAAGAGGTTTACTACGCGCTGACGGAAGAAGAAAAAGCCGGCGTGCTGGAGCAGTTGAAACGTAAGAAGGGCAAGCCGAACGTACAGCGCTTTAAAGGGCTGGGCGAGATGAACCCGATGCAGCTACGTGAAACCACGCTCGACCCGAACACCCGCCGCCTGGTGCAGCTCATCATCACCGATGAAGACGAGCAGCAAACGACCGCGGTGATGGATATGCTGTTGGCCAAGAAGCGTTCTGAAGACCGCCGCAACTGGCTGCAGGAAAAAGGCGATATGGCGGATCTCGAAGCCTAAGCCGACGTCAGCCGCCAGATGCGAAAAAGGGAGCCTCAGGCTCCCTTTTTACTTCTTACTTCTGTCGGGCTTATACGCCAGCCTGCAGAATGCGGATGCTGGTTTCCAGCACGTCGCCTTTGACCGCTTCAGCGTAAGCCTTCATGTGCGGCGTTTGCAGATGCGCTTCAAGATGCGCGACGCTTTCCCACTGCTCGACCATAACGATCGAATCCGGGGCGGAGGTCTGAAAACTCACGCCAGCGGCGTGGTCAACCAGCGGCGCGTAGCCGTGGCAGCCTTCTTCCTGCAGTACCACAGGGACAATTTTAGCGAACTGATCCAGTACCGCCTGACGGTGGTGTTGGCCCGGACGAGTACGAATTTCGGCAATCACTGTTAACATGGTTAACTCAACTCCTTCTGTATGTAGGCTTCTAGTTAACCAAAAATCGCCGCCAGATGCTTGCGATATTCTGCGATGACGTGTGGAACGTCAGGCATTTTAATCACGTCGTTGGCGATAAAGGTCGGCATCGCGCTCATGCCAAGGAACTGATTGGCTTTGTGGAACGGCAGGTAAACGCCATCAACGCCGACGCCGTGGAAGAACTGATCTTTATCGGTGAAGGCTTCCATTGGCGCGTTCCAGGTCAGCGACAGCATGTACTGTTTGCCCTGAATCAATCCGCCGGAGCCATATTTTTTGCTGTCATCGGAGCGGGTACGGCCATCGCTGGCGTACAGAGCGCCATGGCCTTCGGTGAAGACGTCATCCATGTACTTTTTCACGGTCCAGGGCGCGCCCATCCACCAGCCCGGCATCTGCCAGATAACCACATCGGCCCACAGGAAATTCTGCACTTCTTCTTTTACATCGTACTCGCTCTCCGCGCGGACGATTTTAACATCATGCCCGACGTCGCGCAGATAACCATCCGCGACCTCGGTCAGGGTGTCGTTCAATTGGCCATTAGAGTGAGCGAATTTTTTCGCCCCGTTGATAATCAGGATGTTGCTCATTTTTTGCCCTCAACCTATTAAATTTGTCAGCAATTTTACCCCGCGAAGCGGGGCAGTAAAATGAGCAAAATGTGCAAAGTCTTTTGCATTTTTGGCAATAATGTGGCTACCAGTAAACGCGCGCCTCGAAGCCGCCGTCGCGCGCGTTAGCAAAATCAACCCGCATGCCGTGCAGCGCGGCGATGCGACGAACGATCGATAAGCCTAATCCGCTGCCGGGGGCATCCTGGCCCGGCGGGCGATAAAAACGCTCGCCAATGCGCGCCAGCGCTTGCGGGCTAATGCCTGGACCATTGTCGCGGACCCGGAATTCGCGGGCGGAAAGGGTGATATCCACCTGGCTACCGCGCGGGCTGTAACGTATGGCATTATCCAGCAGATTGCGTACCAGCAGGCTGAGCAGCAGCGGCTGGCCGGTGCGGACGATATGGTTGGCATTCAGATGCAGGCCTAACTCAATGGCGGACTGCTGCGCGTGGTGATACATCTCCATTACTGCCGATTGCAACAGGTCATCGATGGCGACCGGCTGCACGTCATCCAGTTGCGCAAGAGAATCCAGCCGCGACAGCGTAAGTAATTGATCGACCAGCCGAGTGGCGCGGTCGATGCCCTGATGTAATTGCGCCAACGCTTTATCCCGGCCTTCGGGATCGTCCATTGAAAGCTGGGCGACTTCGGTTTGCACCTTCAGCGCCGCCAGCGGGCTGCGCAACTCATGGGCGGCATCAGAGGTAAAGCGACGCTCGCGTAGCATGGTTTCGTGGGTACGGCTGAATAGCTGATTCAGGGCATCGACCAGCGGGCGAACTTCTGAAGGGATTTTGTCGTCCGACAGACGTTCCGCCGAATCCGGCGCGCGCTGGCGCAGGGTTCGAGCCAGTTTCTTCAATGGCGCCAGCTCACGGCTTAATAGCACGATGAGCAGCACGAACATCAGCGGTAGCGCGACCAGCCACGGCGTGAGCTGCGAGGTAACGATATCCATCGCCATTTCCCGGCGATAATCCCACTCCTGGCCGACGGCGATACGATGGCGGCCGTCAGCGGTGGTCAGCCACAGAAAACGCCATTCGTCGTCATCGCCGCGCAGGTAGCCGTCGCTGAAGCCTTCGCGCTGCGAACCCCATTGAATATCTTCGCCGTTTTCACCATCGTTAAGCACCATTTTTCCGTCGTGGGTGAAAATAGCGAAGGCCAGCGCGTCATCATCAAGATGGCCGTGTTTAACTTTTTTCTTTTCGCGGATCTGCGCCGGCCGCGCCTGCAGCTCATCGACATTCATGGCGCTCAGGCGGCGGGCGAAGAGCAGTTGTTGGGTATCAAACAGCTTATCCAGCTTTTCGCTGGTCTGCTGCCAGGCGATCACGCTGGCAATCCCCCAGGCGGCGCTGGTGAGCAGGACAAACAGCAGCGTCAGGCGCAGGCGCAGGCTCAGACGGGCGAGTCGTTTCATGCGTCACCCAGGGTATAGCCGATGCCGTGCACGGTGCGGATAAAACCGCTGCCGAGTTTGCGCCGCAGATGATGAACGTGAACTTCCACGGCGTTGCTGGAGACCTCGTCGTCCCAGTTATAAAGCTTTTCCTCGATAAGCTTACGCGGCAATACGCGCCCCGCGTTGCGCATAAGCAGTTCCAGCAGGGCGAACTCCTTCGGCTTTAGCGCCAGGCTTTCGCCATCAAGGCTGGCGGTTAAGCGGTTCGGGTCGAGGGTCACCTTACCGTGGCGTAGCTCGCTGCTGCTCTGGCCGTGAGCGCGGCGGATCAGCGCCTCGAGACGCGCCGCTACCTCAATCAGGGCGAAGGGTTTACACAGATAGTCATCGGCGCCAAGCTGTAGCCCTTCGACCCGCTGGCTCAGCGCGTCGCGGGCGGTGAGGATCAGTACGGGTTCATTACGACCTTTATCGCGCCATTCGCGCAGAATATCGAG